>WNFP01000411.1_pt1 | contig 65941 bp, 64 predicted proteins | sample 5400201 | NCBI WGS metagenome assembly WNFP01 (sample SAMN13153355, study PRJNA577476) | soil metagenome | isolation source: 115 cm saprolite under Madrone tree | place: USA:California | collected 2016-06-14
GGTCGCGTCAGCTACCCCGGACAACCCACTTACTGTAAAATTGTCGAGCGCCAGGATAAGCAATCCACTGGGAGGAAAAAGTATGTCCATAGATTCGAAGTTCGTAACTACAGGGTTTGAATTTCCAGGCTACCGCGCCACAAAAACCTTCGGGGTCGTCCGCGGCATCGTCGTCCGTTCCCGCAGCATCATCGGCACCTTCGGCGCCAGCTTGCAGACCCTGCTGGGCGGCAATATCACACTCTATACCCAGATGTGCGAGCGCGCCCGCGCCGACGCCCATCAACTCATGATCGATCATGCCGCACAATTAGCCGCCAATGCAATTATCGGCGTGCGCTATGACGCCAACGAAATCACCGCCGGCGTCACCGAAGTACTGGCCTACGGGACGGCAGTATATGTCGAAGTTTCTCGGAGCTAAATTGACCCCGGCGAGAAAGACGCTTCTGTTCCGAATCTCCGGGCAATAGGATCGCTAAGAGGGACCGATTTTTACTTCCGCCTGTAAGCGTTCCACCAGGCAAGATAGATAATACCAGCCACGATAAGAATCATGATCAGAGGAGGAGCAATCGCCGCCATAGAAGACCTCCCTTCTTTGGTTAACTGTCGAAGTTATCACCATCAATAGCAAGATTCTCCCACTACCCAACCGTGACAGTCAATCCTAGAGTTTCTTGGTGCCACGCTTCCACGTCTTGATAATTCTCGAAACTCGAAACTTAAAGCTAGCCCCGCGCTGTGCTCGACGGGCACAAGTCACTGAGCACGCATTTGTCGCAGGCCGGTTTGCGCGCATAGCAAACGCGGCGGCCATGAATAATCAGGCGGTGGGAGAAGCCGGTCCATTCCTTGGGTGGCAAAAGACGGCTTAGATCCCCTTCGATCTTAGTCGGATCTTGTTCCCGGGTAAGACCGAGCCGTTGGGAAAGACGTTTGCAATGAGTGTCAACAATAATCCCGGGCGTATCAAAGGCATGGCCCAGAATCACGTTGGCTGTTTTTCTGCCCACCCCCGCAAGCCGGATCAGTTCGACCATCGTTGCCGGCACTTTGCCGCCGAATTCCTCGACTAACTGACGCGCGCACTTTTTCAACGATTTAGCCTTGGAGCGAAAGAGACCCAAAGTTCGAATGAGCTGCTCGATCTCCGCCGTGGAAGCTTGGGCAAGGGACTGGGGATCAGGATGGCGGAGGAACAGTTCCGGAGTGGCTCGATTTACCGCCTCATCGGTGCATTGGGCCGAAAGGATCACTGCAATCAAAAGTTCAAAGGTGTTTCGGTGTTGCAGCGGAACTTTGAGCTCCGGATAGGCCCGGGCCAGGCGCGTAGCGATGGCATTGGCCCTGGCGCTTTTTTGAGCAGCCGTTTCTCTCTTCCACTGGCGGTTTTTGGTTCTGGTGGTTGAACGGGATTGATCCAACCTAACTCCCGAGGCGAACACGAAAGGCCTTCTTCCCAGCATAGACCGCTTTACTGCCCAGTTCCTCTTCTATCCTGAGGAGCTGATTATATTTTGCCGTGCGCTCACCCCGGCAGGGGGCGCCGGTCTTGATTTGCCCGGCGTTGGTCGCGACCGCGAGATCAGCAATAGTGACATCCTCGGTCTCACCGGAGCGATGCGACATGACTGTGGTGTAGCGCCATTTCTTGGCGAGAGCCATGGTTTCCAAGGTCTCTGTCAACGTGCCGATCTGGTTTACTTTGACCAGAATCGAATTAGCCACGTCGGATTCGATGCCGCGTTGCAGCCGCGCCTTGTTCGTGACAAAGACATCATCACCGACCAGCTGAATCTTTTTGCCCAGGGCAGCGGTCATCATCCGCCAGCCGTCCCAGTCATCCTCTGCAAAGGGATCTTCGATGGAGATGATCGGATATTGTCTCACCCAATCTTCATAGAGCCGTACCATGTCGTTGCGGCCTCTTTTCCGCCCGTCAGATTTTTTAAAGACATATTCGCCGCCTTGGTAAAACTCGCTGGACGCTACGTCCAAAGCCAAGGCTATTTGGGCTCCTGCTTTGTAACCCGCTTTCGTGATCGCCTCGAGCAGCAGTTCAATCGCTTCGGCGATGCTTTTGACCCGCGGCGCAAAGCCACCTTCATCGCCAACACCCGTCGCATAGGAACGATCCAGCAGAATCTTCTTCAGCGTCTGAAAAATCTCCGCGGCGCTTCTCAGGGCCTCTCTAAAACTCTTCATACCGTAGGGAACGATCATGAACTCTTGGACATCAACGTTGTTGTCGGCGTGGGCGCCGCCGTTTAAGACGTTGAGCATGGGCACCGGCAGAGTTTTGGCTTCGGCTCCGCCTAGGTAGCGATACAAGGAGACGCCTTGTGCGCGCGCCTGGGCGTGGGCGACTGCCAGTGAAATTCCCAAAATAGCATTGGCTCCGAGCTTGCCCTTATCCGGGGTACCATCCATCTCAATCATGAGTCGATCAATGGCCGCCTGGTCACGCGCCTCCTTGCCACGCAAACGGGGAGCTATTATCCGATTCACGTTCTCCACTGCCTTGGCAACGCCTTTTCCCAAAAACCGCCTTCCGCCATCTCTCAGCTCCACCGCTTCATGTTCGCCGGTGGATGCTCCGGACGGCACGGTTGTTCGCCCCTGAACACCGTCCTTGAGTTGAACCTCGACCTCCACCGTTGGCTGCCCTCTGGAGTCAAGGACTTCGCGGGCATGTACCCTCTGTATCTTCATTACTGACCTCCGAAAATGTTAGTATCCCGCACAAAAGCATATAATGTGTTATATTGCTAACCGCTTAGGCCAATGACTCTTCCGTTTCAATTACCGCTCCGCTGGACCTTATACATTCTGGGATTTTTCATTTTGTCGCTCTGTCTCCTTACCGCGGGTGGAGATCGGGGCGTTCTCCACCTCTGGCGCCTGCGGGCAGAAAAGGCCAGGTTAGACGAAGCAAATTATCGTTTTCAAAAGGAAAACGAAACCTTGCGCCAGCGCATCTCTAAACTGCGCAACGACGATTTCTATTTAGAAAAACTGGCTCGAGAAGAATTGAATTTGGTGCGCCCCGGGGAAGTGATCTACCGTTTTCCTTCATCCGAAGCGACAAAAAGTAGGGGGAGTACCGTCAGCGGCGATCCTTCTGAATCGTCCCCGTCAGCGGCACAAAAAGAACGCCGGTAATTTCCTCGATCACCTGTTTGCCGTCTGTTTTGGTGACACGAACCAAGCGTTGCAATTGCCGGTCTGCCCCTAACGGCATAATCAACCGTCCTCCTTCGCGCAGCTGACCCCAAAGGATCTCGGGAATTTTTGGCGCTGCGGCGGTGACTAGGATGGCGTCAAAGGGGCCTTGTTCCTCCCAACCGAAGAAACCGTCACCCACTTTGAGATGTACGTTGTCGCAGCCGAGCCCTTCCAGAAGCGTTTTCGCCCGTTTGCTTAGCGCCGGAAGGATCTCGATAGAATATACTTCCGCCGCGAGTTTTCCTAAGACAGTGGTTTGATAGCCCGATCCCGTGCCAATCTCCAGCACCCGCTCCATGCCTTTGAGGTTCAACAGTTCTGTCATAAGGGCCACGACGTAAGGCTGTGAGAGAGTTTGCCCTTGGCCAATCGGCAGCGGGCGATCCGCATAGGCGTCAGCGCGTAGCTTTTCCGGCACGAATAGGTCGCGCTCGATGGAGCCCATGACCTCGAGAACGCGTACGTCCCGGATTCCCCGGCCCACTAGATCGCGCTCGATCATGGCGCGGCGCGCGCGCAACAATTGATCCTTGTTTCTCTCTAATTGAGCTGCGTCGACGAAGGCTAAGGTGGGAAGAACAACAGATAACAGGGTGGCCAGAACGGAAGGTTTACGATTTTGGTTTAAAGACAAAATGGTAATACTCATCCATATCCATCAGCGAATCGATTTCGGCTTCGTTTTTCAATCGAACTTCGACGAGCCAACCTTCGTTGTAAGGGTCTTCGTTGATAACCGACGGATGCTCTTCCAAATTCGGGTTGACGGCCAGCACCGTGCCCGACACCGGCGATATCAACTCATGAACGGTGGAAACCGATTCGACCTCCGCGAACGCTTCACCCTTTTCGATCTTATCGCCCACTTCCGGAAGCTCCACCGAAATAATCTTGCCTAGCTCGCTTTGGATGAAGTTAGTGAGACCCAAATGAACATGCTGATCGTCTACTCCAATCCAGAGATGCTCTTCACTGACTTTGACGACTCTTTCCATGGTCATCTCGAAGCTCGCTCACTATAGAACTTGCCGGGTTTCTGTCAAGAGTAATCAGCGTCCGACGCACGTTCCTACCTTTACTTGACAACATGAGTGGATTCGCAGTATTTCGTTCGCGAAGAACCTGACACGCACCCTAGACTCTGTAACGTTAGATCAGAACGACATTCGCCAGTCGAAAGCTAAAATTATGGAAGCCAAACAACAGGCCGCCATGATCGTCGCAGGGCTTAAAAAGGCCGGAATCAATTTTGTCGCGACCCTGCCGGATGAAAAGATGGTCGAAGTCATTCGCAGTGTCGAAAGCGACCCCGGGCTCAAACACATCCCGCTCTGCCGCGAAGAGGAAGGCATCGGGATCTGTGCTGGCGCGTATCTCGCGGGGAAAAAAACCGCTCTGATTATGCAGAACGCCGGCTTTCTTAATAGTTGCAATGCCTTGACGACAACGTCTCTCCAGTTTCAGATCCCGGCCCTGCTGCTGATCTATTATGCCGGAGACATCGGCGACCGCGGTTTCACCACTCTGGGTACAGTAACGGAGCCGGCGCTGCAAGCCCTGGGCATTCGCTACTATATCCTGCGTCGAACCGACGAGATCGACGAAACGCTTTGCGGCGCCCAGATCTTGGCGGAGGACTCCAAAAAGCCTGTGGCCGTGCTTCTGACAAAAAACGTGCTCGGGGTAAAATGATGCAGCGTTATGATTTCCTAAAAGCTATCGCGGCGGACGCAGCGGATGCTCTGGCGGTTTGCACGGGCTGGGGTGCGCGGGAATGGTGGGCCGTCAGACCCAGCGAGGGGAACCTTAAAACACGGACGCTGGGTTTAGTCTCTTCCATTGCCGCCGGCCTCGCCTTTGCTCTACCCCATCGCAAAGTCATCGCCATCGACGGCGACGGTGCCTTTCTCATGAACCTTTGTGGCCTACCGACCATAGCGTTGCAAAACCCGCCAAATCTTATCCACCTTCTCTTTGACAACGAGTGTTATGAAGCCTCAGGAGGCACCGCAACCGCCTCCCACGTTGCCGACGCAGTGGCCCTCGCCAGAGGCGCCGGCTACAAACATGCGACCTGGGTCAACACACCGGCGGAATTCCGTACCGAATTTGTCCAAACCTGGAAGCGAGCTGAGTTGACACTGATCGCGGCCAAAGTTGAGCCGGGGCAGCCTGGGAATCTTCCCCCTTTAAAGCTCGACGAAATCGAAAACAAGTATCGCTTCATGCGTTACTTGGAAGAGACGGAAAAGCGAGGCATTTTGAGTCCAGGCTTCGATTCCAAATTATGAGGTCGAGGAAACCCGCACTGTCCCAGTTCCCCCCTCCGACCCTGAATGTTGTCCTGGCCAAATCGCGGTTTTCTGGTATTTTAGGAGCGTTCATCAATTCGGTCCGCAGCAAATGTAGGACCCGGCGCCTGTAGCGCTTCCTTTTTATCTTCCGATCGAGCGACTCTGTGATTGCGTGGGAAGCCTAGCCAGTTCCACTGGTCCGGATAACGGCGAATCGCACCCTCCAAATGACGCGTAAACAGTGCCGTCGTCGCCACCACGCTTTCTTCGAGACCTGCAAGTCGCATAGGCTCGATCTCCGGTTCAATTAAAAGGCGCAGCGACCCGTCCGGCCGCCGCGCCGCAAACATCGGCAACGTTACCGCACCGGTGCGCAGCGCCAAGGTCGCCGGACCGCGTGGCGCGGGAGGGGTTTGCCCCATGAAATCAACTGTCACCTCACCCGATTTGAATTCATCAGCGATGACCAGAACCACACGGTTTTCCCGCAAGGATTTCAAAATACCGCGGACCGCTTCCTTGCGCGGCTTCGCTGAAATTGTTCGGATTCCGAGTTGTGCCCGAAGATCGTCAAGGCATCGCGCAAAATGTTCGTCGCCTGGCTGCTTAACCACGGCGCTAAATGGATAGCCCCCCGCTGCCACCCGGGCGCCGATCATCGTGAAAGCGCCTAGATGGGCACTCAAGGCAAGAACCCCTTTGCCCTTGGCCAGAGCACGTTTCAGGTGCTCCTCTCCTTCCATCGCCATCGTCGATAGAATCTTCTCCCTGGAAAAATGCATCACGGCGCAGGTTTCCAGCACTCCCCGCGCAAAGTTTTTCCACGCTTGCCAGATCAAGGCCTTTCTTTCAGCCGGACTAACCATTTCATTGCCCAAAGCCATGGCGACGTTCTCTTCCATTCGCGTGCGATATTTCCAAAGCAGGCCGAAGCTGACCCATGCCCAGAAAGACGTGAAGAAGACCAGCAAGCGATAGGGAATCCACGGTAAGATACCGATCAAACCGCGCAAAGCATACTCACCCATTCGATACCGCAGCCCGTAAAAAAACTGCGCCATCGGAGTTTTTGCTCTTCGTCGAGCCATAGCAGATTTATGAATCCGTTTCAGAAGCTTTGCAAGGCTAAAACGCGGCCACAAAAAGGCGGTGGAGAAAAGTCCTCCACCGCCTTTTTGTAAACCGGAATTTCGCTTGGATCACCGACTTGCAACTCTGCGCAACCGGGGCCTGGCTCTTCCAGTTACGGGTAGTCCTCTCTTCCGCTTTCCAGCCCTCGGCGCGAGCTGATAGACTTTGGCCCTTGCCCGACTATCGAACTTTTCGGATTTCCAATGGACAAGACCCTGTCGCAAGTAGTCAGGGTTGAATCCGAGCGTTTCACAGACATTGGCAAAGGAAAACAGCCAATCGCTGTTTGCGTCCTGAACCCAATCCTCAGCCTCTTGGAAAAGCATCTTTCCCTTGCCGTCCCGAGCAAAAACGTACTTCTGAAAGCACGCGATGGCATCTTCCAGCACGGCTAGCATGAGTTTCTTTTCCGGCTCCAAATGCAATTTTCTCCGGAAAGTATCCAGATATTGCTCCGGCAGGAGGGTATCAGGCTGAAACAACGAGGTGACTCTCTCTTCCATACTCAATCCCGTTTCGTAACTCATAAATCCACCTTCCTATTAAGTGCGGCCTCCCTTCAAATGCGCTAAAAGCATCCTTGGTTCTGGTCACGCCGCGCTGGACAGAGAAGAGGGAGCAACAAAATCGCAGCAAGGCTTTCTCTTCAAATCCGCTATGGTCGTGTTGGTAAAAACTTCGGTGACCTTTCTTTGAACCTCACTCCAAACGCTCACCATCGAACAACGCGGCAATTGCTCACAGGTCATGTGCGGGTCCATACAAGCATTGACCGCGATGGGTCCTTCAATCGCTTCGATAACATCGTAGAACGAGATCTCTCCGGGAGAACGGGCAAGGGTATATCCACCGTATGCACCCCGCTTGGATTTGATAAGCCCGCAATGCATCAGATCTTGAATGATTTTTTCCAAAAACTTTTTCGGAACTCCCTGTTGTTTGGCAATCTCCGTTATTGAGCAGCATTTCTCCGGGTCTTGGACCGACAGATAAATAACCGCGCGTAATCCATAGTCGACCCGCCGAGGAATCTGCATCAGACCCATTGCGTTACCCCCTTACCCCGACGCCATTACCCGTCCTTGGCTTTTCTTGCTGAGCCTGCTGCTGACCCGCGAGTTTCCCTAGGGCCGAAAGGCCCTGTAAACGTTGGACGATCAAAGGCGCCTTTTCGTTCACATAACAAACTTCTTCTGCTGTACTAAAACGGCTCAAACTAAAGCGCACCGCTCCTTGCAACCAATCCGGGGCCACCGCCATGGCCCTGAGCACGTGTGAGGGCTCCGAAGAACCGGCCGTGCAAGCAGAACCCGTGGAGGCGCAAATCCCAAATTGATCCAAAAGAACCAGAATCGATTCCCCTTCCAGGTACCTAAAACTGACGTTCGAAGTATTCGGCAATCGTTCGCTGTTCCGACCGTTGATACGGCAATCAGGACAGGATTCCAGCAATGCGTCCTCCAGTTGATCACGCAAACCGCGAATTTTCTCGGACTCCTGCACCAGGTTCTTCCGGGTCGATTCCGCTGCCGCCCCCATGCCGACGATGCCCGCGACATTTTCTGTTCCGGCGCGCCGGTTCTTTTCCTGGTGTCCGCCCATGATGAAAGGGGGAAACGTGACACCGCGACGGACATATAGAGCGCCAATGCCCTTTGGCGCGTGAAACTTGTGACCGGATATCGTGAGCAGATCCACAGGACTGTCTTTCACCTTGAGAGAGATCTTCCCTGCCGCCTGGACTGCGTCCACATGGAACGGAATACCCTTTGCCCTGACGATCTCACCGATCTTGTCGATGGGAAAAATCACACCCGTTTCATTATTCGCGTACATGATGGACACCAAAGCGGTGTCGTCTGTCAGCGAATTCCGCAACTCCTCCAGATCGAGCATGCCGTCATGATTGACACCGAGCCAGGTCACGCGATATCCCCGCTTTTCGAGGTGTTGGCACAGGCCCAAAATCGCCGGGTGCTCCACCTGAGTCGTTACGATATGGCGCTTATCCGGCCGAGCTTCCGCCATTCCGCGGACGGCGGCGTTGTCCCCCTCAGTCCCGCAGCTCGTGAAGATAATCTCGATTGGATCGGCTGCTCCGATCAACGACGCCACTTGCGATCGCGCTTCGCTGATTTTCTGCGCTACCTGAGCACCGAAGCGATGAATGCTCGACGGGTTACCGTAAAGTTCCGTTAAGTACGGCTGCATGGCCGCCGCGACTTCCGGCAAAACCCTTGTCGTTGCGTTGTTGTCAAAGTAGACTTCCGATCCCATAATAACTTAATCCAAGCTTTCTTTGGGCTAACTAGCCGACACTTCCCTCTAGACTCACACCCAGGAGTTTCTGCGCCTCTACCGCGAACTCCATCGGCAACTCGCGAAACACCTGCTTGCAAAAACCGTTGACGATCATGTTTACGGCATCTTCCTGTGAAATCCCCCGCTGCCTGCAATAAAAAAGCTGATCCTCGCCGATCTTTGAGGTTGACGCTTCGTGTTCCACCTGGGAGACATTATTCAAGACCTCGAGATAAGGGAAAGTATGCGCGCCGCATTTATCGCTCAGAAGTAAGGAATCACATTGCGAGTAGTTGCGCGCTCCCGTGGCCCCCTTCATGATCTTCACCAAGCCCCGATAGGTATTTTGCCCGTGCCCCGCAGAGATCCCCTTGGAGATGATGGTGCTCTTGGTGTTCTTACCGATATGCATCATCTTGGTGCCGGTATCCGCCTGCTGATAGTTATTGGTGAGGGCAACGGAATAGAATTCGCCTACGGAATCGTCGCCCTGCAGAATGCAGCTTGGATACTTCCAGGTGATCGCCGAACCGGTCTCCACTTGGGTCCAGGAAATCTTCGAACGTTTGCCGAGGCACTTGCCGCGCTTCGTGACGAAATTGTAGATACCGCCTTTCCCTTCGGCGTCGCCCGGGTACCAGTTCTGCACGGTGGAATACTTGATCTGGGCGTCATCGTGGGCCACCAATTCCACGACGGCCGCATGCAGCTGGTTGGTATCGCGCATGGGCGCGGTGCAGCCTTCGAGATAGCTGACGTAGCTGCCTTCGTCGGCAACGATCAGGGTGCGCTCAAATTGACCGGTCTCCGCAGCGTTAATCCGAAAGTAGGTCGAAAGCTCCATGGGGCAACGAACTCCCTTGGGAATATAACAAAACGATCCATCGCTGAAGACCGCGGCATTGAGCGCTGCAAAGAAGTTATCACTGTAGGGAACCACCGAGCCGAGATACTTTTGCACCAGATCGGGATGGTTCTGTACCGCTTCGGAGAACGAGCCGAAGATAATTCCCAGCTCCGATAGTTTCGCTTTGAATGTCGTTGCCACGGAAACGCTGTCAAACACCGCATCGACGGCGACGCCGGCAAGCAACTCTTGCTCGCGGAGTGGAATACCCAGCTTCTCATACGTTTTCAGCAGCTCTGGATCCACTTCTTCGAGGCTCTTGGGCCGATCATCCTTCGCCTTGGGTGCCGCGTAGTAGATGATTTTTTGGTAGTCGATGGGCGGATAATGAATGTTTGCCCACTTCGGCTCGGCTTGCGACTTTTCCAGCTTGGCCCAGTATCGGTACGCCTTCAGACGCCATTCCAGCATGAACTCTGGTTCATGCTTCTTCGCCGAAATGACTCGGATGACATCCTCATTCAAACCGGCGGGGATTGAATCCGATTCGATGTCCGTGACGAAACCGTACTTGTACTCTTTTTTTGTCAGATCTTCGACTGTGGTCGTTGCCGTTTTCATATTTCAAGATTCCTCTGTCGCCGCCTAAACCGTGAAGGAAGCGCCGCAACCGCAGGCTTTCTTCACATTCGGATTCTGGAAGACAAACCCCGACTGCATCAGCTCTTCTTTGTAATCCAGTTCAGTGCCGCTGAGATACAGCAAGCTTTTCATATCGACCAAAACTTTTGCTCCATCCTTCTCGAAAACTTTGTCGGTGGCCTTAGGCAGATCGAAATCAAGCTTGTATTGAAGCCCCGAGCAACCGCCGCCGACGACTTTCAGTCTCAACCCTTGGCCGTCTCTGTTCTCCGCCGCAACCATCTCTTTGATTTTCTCTGCAGCCCGTTCGGTCACATTAACGCCCGCGGCCATACTCCTTTACCTCCAAATGATATCTACGATTAGGAAACGCTCTCCTCTAGTTTGCTCTCCATCTGTTGACGCCCCTGCAACTTAGCTTTCCTCACTCTGTAAAGAGGGGACAAATCACGCAGCCGGCGTACTTCTTCAACAACTCGACGGACTGTATAGTCGACTTCTTCTTCAGTATTGAAGCGACCCAAACCAAAACGAATAGACGTGTGAGCCAACTCCTCCTCGACGCCGATGGCTCGCAACACATGGGAAGGCTCCAAGCTTGCAGAAGTGCATGCCGAGCCGGTTGAAACCGCGATCTCCTTTAGACCCATCAGAAGCGATTCGCCCTCGACATAAGCGAAACTCATATTCATATTGCCCGCAAGCCGCTGCGTTGGATGACCATTGATATAAACTTCATCGAGTTGTTCGAGAATTTTGCACTTCAAGCGCTCTCTAAGGCTCGTGAGTCGTTCCGCTTCCGCTGCCATTTCCTTCTGAGCAATCTCACAGGCTTTCCCTAAACCAACAATTCCTGGCACGTTCAATGTTCCCGATCTCATACCTCGCTCGTGACCGCCGCCATCGATCATCGGCCTGAGCTTAACCCGTGGTTTTGCGGCGCGGACGTAAAGCGCGCCGATACCTTTGGGTCCGTATATCTTGTGAGCCGTAAGTGACAAAAGATCGATCCCCATCTCTTCAACGTTCAGAAGAATCTTGCCCACGGCTTGTGTCGCATCTGTGTGAAATAGAATCCCCTTCTCGTGAGCGAATTGCCCTATCTCCTTTATGGGTTCTACCGTACCGATTTCATTATTGGCCGCCATAATGGAGATGAGAATCGTCTTCTCCGTAATCGCCTCGCGCAGCCGGTTCATGTTGACCAAGCCATTCCTGTCCACGGGAAGATAAGTCACCTGACAACCCTGCTTCTCCAGGGACTTGCAGCAGTCCAGGACCGCTTTGTGTTCAGTCACGCAAGTTATGATGTGATTGCCCTTGTCGCGGTAAGACTCAGCGACTCCCTTGATAGCCAAATTGTCAGATTCCGTCGCACCACTGGTAAAAACGATCTCGCGCGGAGATGACGCGTGGATCAGTCGCGCGATTTGCTCTCGAGAGTGGTCTACGGCCGCTTCGCTCTCCCATCCGAAGGCATGATTGCGGCTCGCCGCGTTGCCGAACTTTTCCGTGAAGTATGGAAGCATGGCTTCCAATACTCGCGGGTCCACAGGAGTGGTTGCGTGGTTGTCCATGTAAATAGGAATCTGCACGTTTCGCCTTATCCTACCGATTTAGTCTGAATTAACATTATCGCATACCGATCGGTGAGTCAACACTTAATAAGCTATTGAAATACATGGGAAATTGTAGCCAATTAAGCGGCTTTAAAGGGCTTGACTGACCTCGTGCCGCCGTCCCACAGAGTGACCATCATGGCGCATTTGGGCCAAATATTGACCCGTAAAAGAGCCTAAGTTTGAGGCAATTTCCTCCGGTGAGCCGCGCGCAACAACCCTTCCGCCTCTTTCGCCCCCCTCAGGGCCGAGGTCGATAACATAGTCGGCTGTCATTATGACATCGAGATTATGTTCGATAATGACCACCGTGTTTCCAGCGGCTGTTAGACGATGGACAAGCTCTAGAAGTTGCTTTATATCATCGAAATGGAGGCCTGTGGTCGGCTCGTCCAAGATATACAGCGACCGGCCGGTAGACTTCCGCGCCAGCTCACGAGCGAGCTTAACTCGCTGCGCTTCGCCGCCTGATAGCGTCTGAGCAGCTTGGCCGAGTCGAAGATAACCGAGTCCGACCTCGCGAAGCGTACGCAATCGCTCGGAAATCGCTGGGATGTTGCTGAGTATTTCTGAAGCCTGGTGCACCGTGAGATCCAACATGTCGGCGATGCTCAGCCCTTTGTACTTGATTTCCAGCGTTTCCCGATTGTAGCGCCTGCCTTTACAATTTTCACAGGAAACGTACACCGGCGGGAGAAAGTACATATCCACCCGCACGACCCCTTCCCCAGCACAAGCCTCGCAGCGCCCGCCGGGAACGTTGAAGGAAAAGCGGTCACGTTTGTAACCCCGAACCCGCGCCTCCGGGAGTTGCGCGAAAAGATTGCGCAGGTGATCGAAGAGACCCGTGTAGGTAGCCGGATTAGACCGCGGCGTGCGGCCAATGGGCCCTTGATCAATACCGACGACGCGATCGAAAAGATCAGCCCCAACCAGCTCGTCAAACCGTCCCACTTTCTTCTTTGAACCATGCAAGCGTTCGGCGACGGCATTGTAGAGAATGTCCATGACGAGGCTACTCTTGCCTGATCCGGAAACGCCGGTGACACAGGTCATCGAGCCGATAGGTATCTGCACCGTGATGTCTTTCAAGTTGTTTTGTTTCGCTCCTTTGATCAGAAGAAGCTCGCCGGTCCCCCTACGGCGATTTGTTGGAATAGGCATTTTCATCCTGCCGGACAGATATTGACCGGTAAGGGAACGGGCACTGCTTGTGATTTCTAACGGCGTACCCTCTGCAACGATTTCGCCACCCCTTAAGCCGGCCCCAGGTCCGATATCGATGATGTGGTCCGCTGCCTGAATGGTCTCCGGATCGTGCTCCACGACGATGACAGAGTTGCCAGAGTCCCGCAGCTGCTTGAGCAGTGCAAGAAGTTGCGCGTTGTCTTTTTGGTGCAGGCCGATACTGGGCTCATCGAGAATGTAAAGGACGCCGGCCAAGCTCGATCCGAGTTGCGTAGCGAGCCGCACCCTCTGAGCTTCGCCGCCCGAGAGAGTCACTGCCGATCGATTCAGCGTAAGATATTCCAGACCAAGCTGAATGAGAAACTGCAGCCGGCTGGCGATCTCTTGAAGCACCTTTCGGCCCACGACGCCTTTCTTGCCCAAATCGAGCTTTTGCAAGAAATCTCGGGCGTCCGTAATGGGCAAAGCCGTCAGATCCGCGATGCTCTTACCATCGAGCTTCACCGCCAGGCTTTCCTTCTTGAGTCGGGTGCCTCCGCACTCCCTGCAGGGGGTGCTATCGGGATCACTCTCTGCGTTTTGACCACCGCCACGCGGCCTGGATTCGATGCCCAAACCTTTGCACACGGGACAGGCACCCTGCGGAGTGTTGAAGGAGAATAGTCTCGGGGTGATTTCAGGCAACGAAATCCCGCATTGAACACACACAAACCTCTGAGTGAAAATCCATTCTTCGGCCGGCACCGCACTCTGTCCCGGAATAATTTCCACTTTGATGACTTGACGACCAACCCGGGACGCAACTTCGAGAGAATCGGCTAATCGACGCTCTATTCCGGGTCGCAGAACCAGACGATCGACGATCAAATCAATGTCCTGCAGCCGCTGTGCTTCGATAGGGACCTCCTCCGACAATTCATGGATTTCCCCATCAATCTTTACACGGGCGAAGCCTGCATGTGCCAACTCCTGCAGCACCGCACGCGGTTCACGGCCTGACCCGACCGGTGCTTTTACAAGAATGCGCGTCTCCTCTGGCAGAGAAAGCAATTGATCGTTGATTTGTTCGATGGTCTGCGCCGATATTTCGCGACCGCATTGGATGCAGGTCGGTTGACCAATCCGTGCGAAGAGCAGCCGCAGGTAGTCGTAGATCTCAGTGAGCGTACCTACGGTAGAACGGGGATTGGACAGAGCTGTGTTTTGCTGGATGGCGATGGCTGGAGAAAGCCCCTCGATGGAGTCGACATCGGGTTTCTCCATCTGCTGCAGAAACTGACGGGCATCCGCCGCGAGGGATTCCAAATATCGCCGTTGCCCTTCGGCGTAAAGCGTATCGAAGGCGAGCGAAGATTTCCCCGATCCGGAAACTCCGGTGATGACGACGAGCTTATCGCGCGGGATTTCTACGTCAATGTTTTTTAAGTTGTGGACGCGCGCGCCTTTGACAACGATCTTACCCGCCATCTATGGCTTTACTGGCCTTCCAGCTCCTTCAGTTTCCCTTCCACGATAGCGCGATATTCCTTGAGCTTCTCGGCGGATTGCGCCTCGAAGCGCAGCACCAGAGCAGGCTGAGTATTGGACGCCCGAATAAGCCCCCAACCCTCGGCGAATTGGATGCGGGCGCCATCCACGTCGATGGTATCGTAGTGTTCGCTGAAATATTCTTTTGCTTTCTCCGCGATCACGAACTTCTGATCGTCGGGGCAATCGACTCTGATTTCGGGCGTCGATACAGACTTGGGCAAATCCGACAATAGAGCCGACAACGGCTGGTCAGAGTTGGCTAAAATTTCCAGCAGCCGCAACGAAGCGTAGATGGCGTCGTCATAGCCAAAGTAGCGCTCTTTAAAAAACATGTGGCCGCTCATTTCCCCGGCCAAAAGGGCGTCCGTCTCCTTCATCTTTGCCTTCAGCAGCGAATGCCCCGCCTTCCACATAATGGGTGTTCCACCGCGCTTGGCAATATCATCGTAGAGCCGCTGCGAACACTTGACTTCGGAGATGATGATGGCTTTGGGGTTGCGCTGAAGAACGTCCCGCGAGAACAACACCAAAAGCTCGTCGCCCCAGAGAATATTACCCTTCTCGTCCACCGCGCCAATGCGGTCCGCGTCCCCGTCATAGGCGATGCCCAAATCCGCCTTTTCCTGCTTCACCTTCTCGATCAGCAGCTCTAAGTTTTTCGGCACCGTCGGATCCGGATGGTGAATCGGGAATGTGCCGTCGGGTGTGCAAGCGATCTCCCACACCGTGCAGCCCAGCTGGCGAAAAATAGGCGGCGCCACCGGTCCGCCTACCCCACTGCCTGCGTCGACCACAACTTTTAATGGCCGTTTTAATTTGGGCACGTCTTGCAACAAATACCTATGGTAAGGAGGAACGATGTCGCAGGTCTCAACCGTACCGCCGGCTCTTTCCTGAAACTGATTTCGCTCCATCTTGGCTCGGACATCCTGAATTTGCTGGCCATACAGGGTTTCTTTGCCAACACAGAGCTTGAAGCCGTTGTACTCCGATGGATTGTGGCTAGCCGTCACTTCTATGCCGCCATCAACGTCGAGATGGAACAAAGAAAAATAGAGCAGCGGCGTGGGGCAAACACCGATGTCGTAAACGTGTAATCCCGTCGACGCCAGCCCCGCGATGACGGCCTCTGCGTAGGCATTGGAGGTGGCACGGCAATCGCGTCCCACAGTGACCCGCCTGCCACCCCTTTCGGTGACGATCGTACCGTGCACTTTGCCCAGGAGGAGGGCAAATTTTCCGTCGAAATCCTGTTCCGCCAGACCCCGTATGTCGTACTCACGAAATATCGACCGATTCACTTCGTCCTCCGCCTCCTGTGCTCCCGCGCCAATCTCCCAGCCAACAGGATCGCCTCTTTCATGCTCGATTCGTCCGCCTTTCCTTTGCCTGCGATGTCATAAGCCGTCCCGTGATCCACCGACGTCCTGACGAAAGGTGGGCCCAGCGTTAGAGCCACTCCGCCGAAAAAATGATGGAGTTTAAGAGGTATCAATCCTTGATCGTGATACATGCAAACTACGGCGTCGTAGTCGCCCCGCGCCGCTTGATAAAAAAGGCTATCGGCGGGGAAAGGACCCCAAGCTTGAATTCCTTTACGTTTAGCCGCACGGATGGCGGGAGCGATCACTTCTTTTTCCTCGTCGCCGAAAATTCCTTTTTCGCCGCCGTGAGGATTGAGTCCAGCAACGGCGATCCGGGGCTGCTGGATACCAAAGAAATCCCGCAGGCTCCGGTGCGCCAGCTCTAAGGTCGTACCTATCCCATCGCGGCTGAGATTCCTCGCGATTTCAGTGAAGGCGATGTGACCGGTCACCAACACTACACGGAGTTTTTTCCCGATCAGCATCATGCGACACTCAGGGGTTCGAGTCAGCTCCGCAAGCAGCTCCGTGTGGCCGGGATAATTATAGCCGGCGTCTTGGAGAATACTTTTGCTGATGGGAGCGGTGGCCATAGCGTCGACTACGCCGGACAAAGCGAGCTTCGCTGCCACAACGATGTACCGGTAGGCTGCATGGCCGCCTGCTTTAGTTGGGCGACCGGGGCTGGATTCTCGTCGCGACAGAGAAGAAAGCGAACAAACCACCCCGGCGTAATGGCTTTCCAGAAGTGGCAGCAGACCTTGTCCAGGTTGCCAACAGACAAATCCGGAATTGGATTTGCCTTTCACAGTTCGCTCCAAAACTCCCCAGTCACCCAAAATAATGGTATGACAAACTCTCTTTACATGCGGATCGGCTAGGGCCTTGCGAACCACTTCCGGCCCGATGCCCGCGGGGTCGCCCATAGTGATAGCGACAATAGGTTTGCGCTCCATAGAATTCCGGATGGTCAAGAAAAGGTATGTTTAGCGATCATCCCCTGCTTCGTGCTCTGCGGCACGGGATTAGCGCTTGAAGGGATTCAACGTATCAACGATGGAAGAAAAGAATCCGCCTGATTGACCCTTGGCGGAATCTGCCTCGCTCGATTTTTCGGCCGGAGCTGCAAGAACATCAGGGATGTCGTCATCTGCAGTATCACTGGTGAAAAGCGGAACGCCGAATACGTTGACGACACTTTTTCCGGCCAACGGACTCTTAGGATCATCGTCTTCGAACGGCGTCTTCTTAACAATATACGACAGAGGATTTAGATAGCTGAGAAAACTCCGCTCCTGAGGCCGTTTAGACCGGGTGGAATTTGCCATCAAGGAATCAACCATGCCTTCTTTAGAGTCCTCGGGCTTAAAGACAACACCGGCAAGCTTCACATCCACACGATGTTTTCTTCTCAGATCGGTTTTGAGCCACTTGACGAATCTTTCCTCGAGCGCCTTAGACTGAAGTTCTGCTTTGATTTTGGGTGCCACCGTCGCCAATGGTAAAACTGTCCCGGTCTCCTTGGCTTCCAATTTAACAATGTGAACTCCCATGCTGGTTCGGAAAGGCGTGCTCACCTGTCCCACGGACAGTTTGTCGAACGCGACCTCTTCGATTCCACCGACAAGCGTTCCTCTGTTCACCCAACCGATATCGCCACCTTCAGCACGTCCTGCTCCCTCCGAGAACTCCCGCGCCAACTCCGCAAAATCCGCTCCCGCAATAATTTGCTTGTATAAATTCGTCGCCTTGTCGCTAACAGCCTGCACCTCCTCGGGCGACGCCGTTGTAGCCAACGGTAGTAAGATATGACGCAATCGGACACGATCTTCGGTTCGATATTTTTTCGCATTGAGTTTGTAGTAGCGTTCTACGTCATCATTGGTAATGTTGACTTTATTCCTCACCTGGCGATTCAGGATCTCGCCTTTTTCCAGCTCGCTCTTGACTGACACCCGGTAGCTTTCAATGGTTTGACCCTCGCGGCTTAACGCCGTCTTCAGTTCTTCATCGCTCAAGCGATTTCGTTTCTTGATCTCGTCGATGTACTGAGTGACGTCTTGATCTGTGACTCTGATACCCGCCTCACGCGCCTCCGCTTCCAAGAGTTTTTCCGTGATAAATTGCTCTAAGACTTCCCGATCACTGTCGCTAATCTTAGTCAAATCCCCGGTGGGAAATTCCCGTCCCATCTTCGTGTTGGCGTAGCTCGCCAGGTTTGAGAGCGTGTAAGGTTCCCCGTCGATAACTACTATCAGTTGCTCAATAATCTTGGCCGGGACCTCTTGAGGTGGGAAAACCAGGAAGCAAAACAACAGTAAACCCGTTTTGAATATTCGACTCAGCATAGAATTACGGACTTGCCGTCGATCATCCGAGATTGATTATTGTAACAGCTACCATAGTTGTGCTGCAAAGCCAAATGAATGAAGGAAAGGACTTTCACTTAGGATCACTACCGACCCGCGGCTCGGATTTCCCATCCAGACGGGAGCTTTCATGAATGCAGCGACTCAAAAAGCAGACTTTGCTGCGACGTGTCTTCGCTAATCAGCCGCAGCATTTGCACGACTTCGCCTACCAATGCCGCCCACTCCTGCTGTTGTGGTGTAAAGGAGAGGCGCCCATCCGGCGCCAAACGGAATTTATTCTTTTGCTTTCTGATGAGCTCGAGCAGTCTATCAACCTTCACCGGCGACTCCGGATGGAATAGCAGATAGACCTTGCCATCCGATACACTAATCTGCTGGACGAGGAACTCTTTGAGCACACGCCGGAGATCCATAACCATGAATAGATTCTCAACCATCGCATGGGTGGGTCCGAAACGGTCTCGGATCTCCTCTTTGAGCTCGGCAAGCTCTAATGGACTACGAATGCTCGCGAGGCGTTTATAAAATAGCAGGCGTTGATTGGCATCAGGGATATAGTTTTCCGGGAAATAGGCGGGAATTTCCAGACGGATCTCGGGCTCTACTTCCGGCGCGAGAACTTCGCCTTTGAGCTCGCTTACCGCTTTTTCCATCATCTCCGTGTAGAGCTCAAAGCCCACTGCGGTGATCTGACCTGACTGTTGCTCACCCAAGAGGTTGCCGGCGCCGCGAATTTCGAGATCGTGCAGGGCGAGTTTGAAGCCGCCGCCGAGCCCGTCCAGTTCCTGGAGCGCCCGCAGTCTCCGTTGGGCGTCCGGCGTGATCACCTTTTCACCGGGAATCAAAAGATAAGCATACGCATGGCGATGTGAGCGGCCCACGCGTCCCCGCAACTGATAGAGCTGGGCGAGACCGAATTTATCCGCCCGGTTAATGATGATGGTGTTGGCGTTGGGAAAATCGAGTCCGGATTCGATAATCGCCGAGCAAACCAGGACTTGAGTCTTGTTTTCTAGAAAATCGAGCATGACCTTCTCCAGCTCCTTCGGTCGCATCTGCCCATGCGCCACGGCTAGCTTTGCCTCGGGAAGTAAATCCGCAAGTTTGAGAGCCAATCGATCGATAGTCTCGACGCGGTTATGGAGAAAAAAAACCTGTCCTCCCCGTTGGAGCTCACGAAGAATGGCATCCCGGATGACCTGTTCGTCATAGCGCGTCACGTAAGTTTGGATCGCCAGCCGATCCACCGGCGGGGTTTCGATGATGCTCAAGTCCCGAATGCCGACCAGCGACATATGCAACGTGCGGGGGATGGGCGTCGCCGTCAGACTGACCACGTCGACCAGTTGGCGCAGCTTTTTCAGCCTTTCCTTATGGACCACCCCGAAGCGGTGTTCCTCGTCCACGATTACCAAGCCCAGATCTTTGAACTCGACATCCTTCTGCAGCAGCCGGTGCGTTCCGATCAAGACATCGACGCTCCCCTTGGCGGTCTGTTGGAGAACCTGCGTTATTTCCTTCGCGGTCAGGAAACGACTTACCATTTCAACACGCACCGGATGATTGCGAAACCGATGGCGAAACGTCTGGAGATGCTGTTGCGCCAAAATCGTTGTCGGCGCCAGCACCGCGACCTGCTTACCACCCTCCACAGCGAGAAAAGCGGCCCGCATGGCCACTTCGGTCTTGCCATAGCCGACGTCGCCGCAGATCAGGCGATCCATCGGCTTTCGGCTTTGCATGCCGGTCAGGGTCTCGTCGATGGCGCGTTGCTGATCAGGAGTTTCTTCATATTCAAAAGCGGCCTCGAATTCCCGGTACAAGGTGTCGGGTGCCGCAAAGGCATTGCCCTGGCGAGCTTCGCGAATCGCGTAGAGCTGCACCAGCTCTTCCGCCATGGCGAAAATCGATTTGCGTGCCTTCGCCTTGACTTTTTCCCATGCGGTGCCGCCCAGCCGGTCGAGGGATGGCTGCGCCCCGTCGCCGCCGATGTACTTCTGCACCATGTTGATGCGGTCCACCGGTAAATAAAGCCGGTCGCCGGCTTCGTATTCCAGGTGAAGAAATTCTCCCTCGACACCGGCGACCTTGAGAAATTTAAGGCCGCGATAGATGCCGATGCCATGGTCCAGGTGCACAACGTAGTCGTCTTGCTTGAGCTCACTGAGGCTAGTGAGGAAATGGCTCGGATGACTCTTCGTCCCTGCGACAGGTTGTCGCTTCCGGGTACCGAAGATCTCATCGAAGGTCACCACGATTAGGCGAGCCTCCGGCAGGCGGAAGCCCTGGTTCAGGTGGCCACCTATGATGGCACGCGATAGATCCCCGCGCGTGAGCAATGCGACGACGGGTTCCTCCACGATGGGCACATCCAGATCGTAGCTTGCCAAGAGTTCCCTAAGCCGCACGGCGTCGCCTTTGGTCGGCGTAACGAAGAATACCCTTTCCCTCTGCCAGCCTTTGAGCCGTTCGACGAGCGGTGCCAACGTGGCATCTGCCCCGCGGGCGGCAGTCTCGTGGCGCAGGTCGCTGGTTAGAAACGACTCCACCGTAAGCGTGGACTCCTGGGTTTTTTCCGAGGACGCCATGATGGTAAGCGATTCACAGGAGACCTGGGAGCGTGGCTGAAGCGCTCCGCGCCATTCGTGTTCATTGAGATAGAGGCCCTCCACCGGCGGCACCAAATGGCGGTCCTCTTTAGCCTTCTCATAGCGCTCCGACGCCAGCTGCGCGAATTTTTCCGCTTCCGCCTCCACGCGATCGGCGCCGTCGAGCCAGATCAACGTCTCCGCGGGCAAATAAGCAGCGATGGAGACCAGCTCAGGATAAAAATAAGGAACCAAAGACTCGATTCCCGGAAAGGGGATACCTTCGCGCAGCGATTCAAGCAGGTTGTGCTTCCCCCGCCGGTCCATCTCCAACTCCGCAGCCCGTTGGTCGAGCTTGCGTACAACGGCGTCCAAATCAGATCTCTTCAGCGAGAATTCTTTCATCGGCAGAAGGAGCAATTCTTCCTGGAGCCGCTCGGAACGCTGATTGGCAGGACTGAACTCACGAATCGACTCCAATCGATCGCCATCGAACTCGAGCCGCAGGGGTCGCGCATAGCCTGGAGAGAAGATATCGATAATGCCGCCGCGGACGCTGAAATCGCCGCGTTCCTCCACCAGCGGCACATTCTGGAAACCCCACAGCACCAAATGCTGCAGTAGAGCTTCGCGCTCCAGCTCTTGCCCGGCCACGAGATATAAGTAAGACCGCTTGAAATCTTCTTTGGGAATAACTTTCTGCAGCAGCGCAGCGGGGGTCGCTATGAGTATGGGAGCATGCTCTTCCACAAGCTTGTAGAGGCCTTCAAGACGGGCTGCCACATTATCCGGATGGGGCGATAGTTTTTCGAACGGAAGGACTTCCCACGACGGAAAGAGATGGAGCCGCTTACGAAACGGGGGCAGCGAGCGCTCTTCGCCCAAAAAAAATGCCAGGTCATCGTAAAGATTTTCCGCGGTGCTTGCAGTGGGCGCAACGACCAGAATAGGCCGGCGGCTTTTCTCTGCGACCAAGGAGAGAAGATACGCCCGCGCTCCCCCTTGGATCCCCTGAATCCGCTTGGTTCCGGTCCATGTGCCTTGGAGGAAATGTTCGAGCTTCGCTCTAAGATCAAAATCGCTCATGTAAAAAAACTGAAGCGTTGCAGGCGAATCTTGGGAATAGCTGAGAGAGGTTGACCCGACGCGGCATCCGCCTCCTTGGCCCAGGCCTCTAGCGCTTCGCTGAGCTCTTTTACTCGGATCTCGAGATGCGACGGTTGATAGTTTTCGAAGCGAATCAGCGCCTGGTGAATCATGCGCACGGGCCCTTTAACCTCTCCGAAATCGGTATAGAGCCTGAACGCGGCCGCTAACTGGATCAATCCCTCCAGAAAGGGTTTATGGGCATTTTCGAGTTCCTGGTAGAACTCTTCCAAAATCTCATGGGATTCGAAAAATCGGCCATCGTTAAATAGACCTATGCCCTCTCGCAACCGAGCATCCATACGAGTCCAAAAATCAACCTAGCAACTTCTCTTCAGGGCCTCAAGGTGATTCACACCAGTTTCGCCTTAGCGAGAATTGCATCATCATCAATGATCGCTCTTGACGACGAAAACTAGGAGCGAAAGGAAACGACTGGAGGCTGCAGACGTAGAACCCCCACTGAGCCTCTCGGAGAAGTGATACGGGGATTACTGGGGATTCTGCGGAAAGAGTCGCTTATCGCGATTGGCAACCGATGGAACCGCAGCAAGCCATATGCAGACATCGGAGCAGCCCAAAACCAGCGCCGATAGCGCAAACGAAACCAGATAGCTGCCGGTCCAGTCGTAAAACGCGCCCCCCAACCACGAGCCTAACGCCCCTCCAACCCCGACAGCGACTGTCGAGTAGCCGAGAATCGATCCAAATCCCTTGCCAGAAAAAATGTCCGCGGTGAGCGCCGAGAAGATAACCGCGCGGGAGCCGAAGCCGATGCCAAAAAAAACCACGTAGACATAGAGCAACCATGCTTGGCTGGGATCCCGGAGGATCATCAGCGCACCGACACCGATCATGGTCATTAGAATGTTAAGCGTATAAGCAGCCTGTTTGGTAAGAAGATCAGCGATGAAGCCGAACACTACTCGGCCAAAGCTGCTGGTAATGCCGGCCAAACCAAAGATGGAGGCAGCCATGAACTTACTGTAACCGACATCGACGACATGGGCGACCTGGTGAGTGACGATGACCGTGGTACCGGAAGCAGCGCAAATGCGCGCGAAAAAAAGCAACCAAAACTGCATACTCTGTAGCGCCAGCTTTGCCGTCCAGCGGTTGTCATCGATTTTCGACTCTTTTTTCGATCGAAGTTTTTCGCCGAAAGGTCCGTGCTGGTAAAACATCCCTGCTAAGGGCAAGAGCGCTATGAGCACGATCCCGGAAAACGTTTGAAAGGCGCGCGGCCATCCCCAGTTGGAAAGCAACCATTCACTTAGCGGCGCCAGAAGTAATATGCCCACGCCCGTCCCCGCGTAGACAAACCCGATGGCTGAAGCGCGATTCGAGGCAAACCACTCCGAGACCAAAAACACGTGCGGTACCATGCCGGTAAAAGTGATCCCGACTGCGGAGATCAAACCGAAGAATATGTAGAGTTGCCAAAGACTGCTGATCGTGCTGCTCAACAGAAGTCCCAGTGACAGGGCGAGACAACCTCCACAAACGATTTTTTTTGTGCCGAAACGGTCCAGGAGGTATCCGACGAGAGGCGACAGGATCGCGTCCACGGTAAGAACCATAGAGAAAACTCCGGCGGTGGCGCCGCGGCTCCAGCCGAAAGTGTCAAGAAGGGCGACGTAAAAAACCCCAAAGGACGAATGAAGACCACGAGTGAAACCAAGAATAACGAAGGCCAGCGTAGCAACGAGCCAGGGTGTCGGAGAAAAACGCATGATCCAGGTACTCGTTTTCTTAACAGAGTGAGTGATGCTCGACAAGCCAACGCCGGTTGAGTTTTGGTCGAGCCTATTCTAATAAGAGCTTTGCATGATCAAAAAGTGTCTGATTCGCGGGCTTGGGCTTCTATTAGTCATTAACGGTTGCGCCGGTCTTGAAGTAGGCGGAGATTTTTCGTCAGGTCGACGCGCGCTGATGACCGGGGACTCCGCGATGGCGCTGACCTATTTCACGCGCGCTGCCCAACGCGATCCCAATTACGTTGCGCCGTTTTCTTCTTTCAGAGAGAGCATTTGGACCTATCTGGGGCGCGCTCAATATCAGTCCGGTAAACTCGCCGAAGCCAAATCCTCGTTTGAAAAAGCGTTGTCTCAAGTTCCCGGCGACTCAGTGGCTAAGCTTTACCTCGGATTGACCAACGTGCGCCTGCAGTCGACCCAGAAAGCCACCAATCCTTTTACCCTGCAGGACATTTCGTTCGCGCTTCGCGAAAAAGTCGAGCCGAAGCGGGTCGCGGATCTTGCCCGTCAGCGGGGCGTTGATTTTGATCTCACAACGGAATCAGAGAACCAGCTCAGAAAGGCCGGCGCGGATGACTTTTTGCTGGATCAGATCAAGAAAATTCGCGCCGAGACGAACGGAAGAAAGAACCAGGTCGGCGATGGGGGCAAAGAAATCGCGGCCGGTCTTACGGGCATTCGCGACCAGTTGGATTACTTGAACAACAGCCGGTCAGGGTTATTTTGGGATCCCAAAAAGGAAATTCGTGTGCAAATCCAAACTGGGCTTGCGCTCCTTTCGGCCCCGCAACCAGACTGGCAGAAGGTTTTGAGCACCGGCGAGTGGGTGGGAGAGAAACTCGAAGAAGAGATTGATCTCGCACGTCGTGATGAAAGCCAGGAGTTTCGCAGGCAGGACCAACGTTAGCCGGTGGATTTCAACCCTCGGACGTCTAGCAACTTAAACCTTCGCGACCTAATTGTTTTTCGGCGTTACAGGCTCTTCTAGTCGCTTCAATCTCGTCAAGTACTTCTTGGTTGCTGGGACTTATGGCGCGCGCTTTTTCCAGCTCCGCCAGTGCAGCCGCGTAATTTCCTTGGACGCGTTGACCTTTTGCCCGGTTAAGATAAGACCCAACGTTGACGACTTGCACTGCCGGCTTGGCCGGCAAAACTTGCGGTGGCTCAGCGGCAGGGGTCGATACCTGCGATTCGGGCGTAGGTCTTCTAGGAACCTCTTTGACTAGAATATACAACGCCGTGCTTTCGACACCGCTCCATCGGGCGACGACCGCGATCTTGCCGGGCCTCAACCCCAGCAGCTCGCCTCGAGAATCAATTGAGGCGATGGATGCATCGCTGAGCCGCCACTCAATCCCGCTCGAAAGTCCCTTCTCATTGCCGTCGGTGTATTTCGCCTTCACGCGAAGAGGAAGCCGCTCCTGAATTCTAACCTCGCGGCTACCCGCAGAGACCGTGAGTGCCGCCACTTCGCTTGCAGCAGTTTTGATGACCGGCTTGTCCGCTCTCACGGTGAGCGTCCAAGCTGGACTCATCAGATCGCCGTAGCGCCCCGTGATCTTCGTCTGGCCGGTCTGCCGAGCTGTAACTTGACCCTGAGCATCGATGGTTGCGATATTTGGATCGCTGCTCAACCATTGAACGCCTTCATTGAGATGCTTTTGCGTTCCGTCCGTGTATCGCCCGTTGAGCGCGACATTGATCGTTTCGTTGGTCGTGATCTCTTGCCGGTCGGCGCTCAAGCCGACACTCGCGAGGCTTGGGACCGCAATGGGCGCCGGCGCCGCCGGGGCGACTTTGGGCTCCGCGACCTGGGTATTCTTCCTCCCGAACCACAGAAGCGAACCCAGGACTGCCACCACGACAAAGACCCCGGCAGCTGCTTTCTTCCATCCACTACCTGCCCCGCGTTCAAATTTTTCCTGCAGTGATTTAACCTGACGGGTCGTCTGGTTCGTTGGAGGACTCTGATTTTCAGCGCTAATTGTTATCCTATCTAGGCCGGGAGTCTCCTCGACAGCCGGCGTCAGAACCGGGTGGGTTTTCTGAGGTGACTCCTCGGGCTCAGCGGGCTTTTGCGGCGCCGGCTTGCCTATGAGTGATTCGAGGTCGGCTATCAGTTGCCGAACCCCGAGCGAATTGCTCGAGCCATCCCACTCGGTCAGGTCTGCAGCCTGAATGCTGCGGAATCCTACCGGGGGTTTGACGGATTCGATCAGTACCGGGATCAGTTTTCCGAGCGCGCGCGCTTCCTCCGCTTCTTCTTTGACCCAATCGCTTTCCACCGAGTTAGACGACCACAAGACAACCATGCCGTGCATTTCCTTGAGCGCTTCTTCGATCATCGAACGCCAGGTGCGGCCGGCGGGTATGCGCCGATCCCACCACACCGTCCAACCGGCGGACTCAAGAACTCCGGCTAAAGCACGCGCCGATTCCCGGTCTTCGTTGGCATAGCTGAGGAAGATATCCGCCATAGAAAAATACGGCTTAAAAGACCCAACTGGGATCGCAAACGAGGAGGCTGCAGCCCACGAATTTCTCAATTAAGCTTTATGAAACGGATGTTAGCAAAATCCTATAGCGATTGTAATTAGAAATTTCACTCCCGTCGAGACTGTAAAGGGACCCGACCTCGCGACGAATCGAGCGACAAGTTACATCAAGAAAAAAGGGGATTCCCGTTGACACTCACCGGCTCGCCTTGATAGACGCACAATCAGAATACCAGCACATTAAGCGGAAAATCGCAGGGAGGTCCTATGGTCATACGAGAACTCAAGGACGGCTCATCAATTGTGAGCAGCCAGGAAGATCACGCCGAGCTTTCGGCACAGTTTGCCGCACACTGGGGCAACAAGGATTTTGCCCGGCTGCGTCCTTACGAGACCATGGTTTTCGCCACGACCTATCACGATAGCGGATATCGGGAATGGGAAGGTAATCCGCCGATGAATGTCCTAAAAGGACGTCCCTACGCACACCGCGAAGAGATTCCATCATTCGAGTTGGTAGAACTTCGAGCCTATGCACGCAACGTCGAGTGGGTACGTTCCCAGGACCGCTACGCCGGGCTGCTGGTTTCCATGCACCGCACCGGCCTCTGGCAGAACCGTTACGATACATTCACCAGCCCCAAGGGCAGATTGCGGGAAAGAAGCCCGGAGGTTAAAGCCGCAAAGCAACAGTTGGAAACGCAGCAGCAAGAAGAAAGAAAATCCCTCGGCCTAGGAAGCCCGACGTTCGAAGACGATTTGTGGTTCAATTATCGGGCGCTGCAGATCTATGATCTCTTATCGCTCTATTTTTGCTGTGACGGCTACTCCAACGATGATCATTTCAAAGAAGATCTGCTAGCGCCCATTCGCTTATCCTATGACAGCCAAGCCGAAGTCGCATTGCGCATCGTTCCCGCTGGTGTTCGGTCGGTGAGAATGGAACCGTATCCCTTCGACGTCGCACCGCTCACGGTGACAGCCCGAGCACGAGTGATTCCCCCTGGAAACTACGCATCGGAAGCGGCATGCTTGGAAGCGTACCATAAGGCGCCGCGAAAATTGTTGAGCTTCGAGATTGCTCAGTGACCCGCGACATTAAGTGTCGAACGCCCGACAATCGGCGTGTTTTCAAGCATCCGGTCCGTTCATCGACCTCATTGCCTTGAGACATTTGAGAGCGGGTTGACCGGGCGCCAACAACGGTGCTAAACGGTCGGTCATCGAGCGTTTTTGAAGGAGCATCCCATGGCTAATTCGAGTCTGCAGGTCGATGTCGCGATTATTGGCGGCGGGGGAGCGGGAATCCCGGCGGCCATCGAAGTCGCCCGGGCCGGGGGAACCGCAGTGGTCTTAGAGCAAGCTGATTCCTGCGGTGGAACGGCCGCTATTTCGGGCGGCGGCTGCTGCATTGTCGGAACCCCCTTGCAAAAAGCCCAGGGCATTGAAGATACCCCTGATCTCGCCTTCGAAGACTGGGTTAAGTGGGGCCAAGGCGCCGCCGATGAAATCTGGGCGAGATTTTATCTCGAGCACACTCTGCATGATCTTTATCACTGGTCCGAAAGCTGTGGCGCCAAGTGGATCGACATGAAATTTCAGGAAGGCAACCGTGTTTTCCGTTGGCACCGGCCCGACAACAACGGTCTTGGCTTGATGACCGCGTTTATCAAAACCGCCGAGTCGTTGCCGAATATCAAAATTTTGACGTCCACTTCAGCTGGCAAGCTCCTCACACAAAACGGCCGGGTCTGTGGCGTAACCGCGACAAATAATAAAAACGAGACGATCGAGATTCACAGCAAGACCGTGGTGATCGCTACTGGAGGATTCAACTCGAACCTCGATATGGTCCTAGAGCACCGGCCTGAGTTCAAGGAGTTTAAAGTGATGGAAGGTTCCGGGTTCGGTGCCAAAGGCACCGGGCACAAGATGATCCGCGAATTGGGCGGTTATTTCACGCATATGGATAACATCTGGTTCTACGTCTATGCCACACCGGATTATCGCGATCCGCAGGGCAGACGCGGTTTGGTCTTTCGCCTCACGCCCGGCTATATCTGGTTCAATCAGCAAGGGAAACGTTTTCATAACGAATCCCTCACCGGCGGCGCCTCAGCGACACCGGCATTGCTCCGGCAAAATCCACCCCACGCCTGGGCGATCCTCGATACACCGATGACGGCGAAGATGGAAGTGGCCGATCCCTACTATCGCGACGGCGATAAAACCCGCAAAGATAAAGTGCAGGAGCTACTCGACAATTCGCCGTATATCAAGAAAGCCAACACTCTGGCCGAACTCGCCAGGAAGATCGAAGTGGATGTGGAATCGTTTCTTTCAACGGTAGAGCGTTACAACAAAGCGTTCGATGACGGCCTGGAACGGGAACTGGAGTTCGGCAAATCTTTGAAGCTATCGAAAAAATTTGACACGGCACCCTACTACGCGATTCAGCTGTTTCCCCTCGCTCGCAAAAATTTCGGCGGTGTTAAGACCGATCTCCGCTGTCGCGTGCTGAACAAATATTTCGAACCGATTCCTGGGCTGTATGCCGCCGGGGAAGTCGCCGGTATGGCCGGCGGCCATATCAACGGCAAGGCCGGACTCGAAGGCACGATGCTAGGCCCGTCCATATTTAGCGGACGGGTTGCCGGCGCGTGGGCCGCCAACGAATCGGGATTCGGTCCCGGTTTCGTCGGCAAGCCCAATCGGCCTTAGTAGAACTACCGACTATCACCATGGCCAACGCGGCTGAAGCCACGAGGCACACTCGCAAAGTCCGCGGCTACTGCGCGCTCTGCACGGCTCACTGCGCGACTATCGCTACGGTGGAGAACGGACGAGTGACCCGGCTCGATCCCGACCACGATCACCCCAACGGCGGCGTCATCTGCGTCAAAGGCAAAGCCGCCCCCGAGTTGGTCTACAATACGGAACGGCTCAACTATCCGCTCAAGCGCACCCGACCCAAAGAAGATCCCGATCCTGGTTGGCAGAGAGTGAGTTGGGACGAAGCGCTCAATGACATTGCAAAACGCTTGACCTCAATCCGCGAACGCTACGGCGCTAAGGCAGTCGCTCTCGGTAAAGGCACCAAGAGCGGCACGTCAGTGGACGACGTCGAACGATGGCTCGGCCGTTTTCTCTGTTTGTTCGGGAGTCCTAATTGGGTTTCAACAACTCATGTATGCAACTGGCATAGGGACACGGGTTTTAGCTACACCTTCGGGACGAACCTCCCGACCCCGGATCTCGCACACAGCAAAACCTTTGTGCTCTGGGGTCACAATCCAAGCTCTACGTCTCTCGTGCTGGCCCACGATATCATCGCCGCCCGGGCGCGCGGGATGAAAACCGTCGTTGTGGACCCGCGCCGAATCGGCATCGGCAGTCAGGCGGACATACTTCTCCAAGTGCGTCCGGGCACCGACGGCGCCCTCGCCTTGGCGATGATTCATTGCTTGATGGAAGAGAGCTGGTACGACGCGTCTTTCGCGCGGCAGTGGACCAATGGCCCCTTCTTGTTGAACACCGAGACGCAGAAGGTCCTCACCGAAGCAGATCTGACGGCCCATGGAAGCCCCGATCGCTACGTCGTATGGGATGAATCAAAGGACCAAGCGGTCATCTACGATCCGGCTACCGGCATCTACGAGCGCGACGGTGTGCAGCCTGCGCTGTTTGGTAGCCGAACGCTAAAAGGAAAAGACGGGCGCGAAATTCCGTGCCGGCCAGTCTTCGAGCGGCTTGGCGATATCGCCTCGGCCTTTGCTCCCGAGCGCTCCGAAAAGATCACCTGGGTGCCCGCCGACAAAGTTTGGCAGAGCGCCCTGCTATTGGCGCACAACCGACCTGTGAGCCTTTACATGTGGAACGGTATCGGCCAACACACTAATGCCACGCAAACCAGCCGGACCATCGCTTCGCTCTATGCGCTCTTGGGCGATTTCGACCGGCCGGGCGGTAACGTCATCTTCCCAAGGGTGCCTACTAACGACGTGGGCGGAAAAGAATTCTTACCCAAGGAAGCCGCCGCGCTGCGCATCGGTCGCGAGAAAAAGCCCCTTGGGCCGCCGGCCACGCCAGGCAACTGCGCGGCCTACGACATTTTTACTGCGATCCTTGAAGAGCGCCCTTACCCGATCAAGGCCTTCTTGAGCTTCGGCTCCAATCCGGTGATGTCCAACGCCGATTCGCGCCGAGCGCGCCAGGCGCTCAGCGCTTTGGAATTTGGCGTGGCGATCGATCTCTTCATGACGCCAACCGCGGAACTCTGCGATTATGTGCTGCCGGCCACCAGCTTTCTTGAGATGTCCAACATCACCACAGCCTTTGAACATAGACCAGCGGGAAAGACTCACCTGCAGTATCGTTCGGCGGTCGTAGAACCCATCGCGGAGCGCCACTCCGATACCTGGATCATGTTTGAATTGGCCAAACGGCTCGGCTTCGCCGAGCAGTTCTGGAACGGCGACATCGAAGCCGGGTACGCATACGAATTGGCGCCTTCGGGAATTACATTGGAGCAGCTCAAGCATGCACCCGGGGGGATTTCTTTGCCTGCCGAACCGAACTATGAAAAGTACGCCAAGCAAAGTAAGGAAGGCGTCGTGCGCGGTTTTGCTACGCTGTCAAAGAAGGTCGAGCTCTATTGCCACAAATTTGCAGCCCATGGCTATCCGGCCATGCCCGAGTACGTGGAACCCGCCTTGAGCCCTGTCAGCCGGCCCGAGGTGGCGGTGGACTATCCTCTAGTGCTCACCAACGCTAAGTTCACGACCTTCGTTCATAGCCAGCAGCGCGCGCTGGCCAGCTTACGCAAAGCGGCACCGGAACCAACGGCGGATATTCACCCCGATAGCGCCACACGCTTCGGCGTGAGGCACAAACAATGGATGATCGTAGAGAGCCCCCGTGGCGCTATCAAAGTTCGCGCTCGCGTCACTCCCAATATCGTGCCCGGTGTCATTTGCTGCCAGCATGGCTGGTGGCAGGCCTGCAAAGAACTTGACTTACCGGGTTACAATCCTTATGAGAACGACGGCGCGAATCCCGCCACTCTCATTGGCACAGATCTCAGTGATCCCGTCAGCGGTTCTCTGCCGCACCGCTCCTATCTATGTCGCGTCCGGCCGGCGGAATGACCTCCGCGCACAAGCCATCAAACGCACACCCGAATAAGCGGAACGCTGAGATTGGCTATTTGGTATCCTGCACCGTAGCGGTCTTTAGATCCGCCACAAGGGAGGCGACAATAGATTCTAGAGCTTCGTTCCAGCCTTTGACTAAAGTCTCCGGTGAATGGCCTTGTACCGGAACCACTTTCGCGTAACGCTTCTGCATGAGGACGCCGGCCTTCGCCGGTATTTCACTGGTCAAAAAAAACTCCATCTCCAAAACGGCTCTGGGTGAGTTGGCATTGCGAAAATCGCCATAGAGCGCGTTGACCGTACCTTCCAAGACGTAGCTTGGTTGTAACGGGCTGGATGCGCTGATGACATATTTGAACACTTGCGACGCGGTTAAATCTTTGCGGATTTCTTCAGTGATCAGCGAAGCAGGAGACACTAAGAACTGGTTATAGAAATCGGATTCGTAGCCTACCTCCGACGTGCGGTAAATGAAACTCCTGTCCGCGTATCTCGGCGAGACCCGGATATTGGAGACCTGCAAAGTTTCGTTGGCGGAGGGATTGGATGGACTCGCTTGTCAGGGTAGCCCCTTTCAAGGCTGACGCAACCAGAACACGCAGCCACCAGCGCTAGGACACAACACCGTAAAATGGACAAGTCTTTCACCGTTGCATGACTTTCGAGGGCGGCGGCGGCGCGCCAAACAGTAGTTGGGACGGATATTTTTTGGAATCCTCACTAAGCTCTTTCAAATTCTCCGAAATCGAGCGCAGGTTGTCCACTGTCTTTTCGATGTCCTGTTGCTGGCCGGAGATCAAGCGGTTCAGCCGCTGAAGAGTCTGGCGCAACTGAGCGCTCGTCTCCGGCAGATCCGCTGAAACGGCATCGAGCCGTTTGGCCAAATGCTCCAAATGCTCCGACGCGCGTGGTAGATCGGCCAGCATTTGGTTCAACGGCTTTTCCGCGCGCTCGATGATCTGGCGCGCGCTAGCCGCCGCTGCCGACGCGTCAACGACCGTCGATTTGAGCTCCGGACTGGCGACGAGATCTTTCAGTTGCCGATTTGTTTCCCTTACTTCAGTTAGCAACGCGTTAGCTTGGGCGCCGATTTTTTCCACATTGGCTCCTTCCGCTAGTTTCGTCATAGCCGCCAAGGAACTCTCGATACTGCTCGTAAGCTGAGGGATATCCAGTTGTTCGAAATTTCGCAGAATGCTTTCTACGGAGTCGCCCAGTTGGAGAATCCTACTTCGCGCGGAAGGTATGTAAGGGTATTTGGGTTGCCAGTCGATTTCCAGCGGCGGATTACGCTCCGGATCGAGATAGTCCGCTTCAAGATAAGCGACCCCGGTCAATCCCTGAGCCGCCAAGCGTACCCGGAATCCTCGTTCAAGCTCACTTTTAAAACTCGGATCGTTGGGATCCGCCAAGGGAAACTGAAACAGATTCGAGGTTATGCCGACGCGCACGAGTACGTAGCGACGGCGCGTACGATACTCGGCGCTCGTGAGCGTAATCTCCTCCACCTTCCCGACCAGCACGCCGCGAAATTTCATCGGCGAACCGACATCCAAGCCCTGCACGGACTCTTCGATGTAAGTTTCCACGAGGGCTGTTCTTTGAAACACACTGCCGACTCCCAAAACGACGATTCCGATGACCGCGAGCACCGTGGCACTGATCACAAATAGACCGATTTTGAAGTAACTGAGGTTATTCATGGCAACGGTCGCCTAGCAAGTTTCTTCAGCAACCTGATAGAGACAATCTAACATCGAGCTGTAAACTACATTAAATATCCGGCGACGGCTTGCGGGAAAAGAACTGGCGCACCCGCGGATTGTCACTGTGATCGCGCAGTTCCTCAGGATTACCAATAGCCACGATGCCCTTCACCTGTTTATCTAACATAATGATGCGATCCGCAATTGCAAAGATACTCGGCAGCTCATGGGTCACGACAACAAACGTGATCTTTAAGCTGCGCGACAGGCGTAAAACCAGTTCGTCCAGTTCGGCCGAAGTGACGGGATCCAATCCCGCCGACAATTCGTCGAGAAACAGCACCCGGGGATCCAGCGCCATCGCGCGAGCGATGGCGCCGCGCTTCTGCATTCCGCCGCTGAGCTCCGACGGCATGAGATCGCCGTAATTTTCCAGCCCGACCTGTTTGAGCTTTATCAGGGAGATCAAACGGATCGCGTCCGGCGGCAGATCCGTGAACTCCTCCAGCGGCAGAGAAACGTTTTCGAGCAGAGTCATGGAACCAAACAGGGCGCCGCTTTGATACATGACGCCGAAGGTCCTGAGAATCTCGCGACGCTCTTCGCCTTGCGCCGCGGCGATGTTGTGGCCTTCGATAATGATCCTGCCCGCAGCGGGTTGGTACAGGCCGATCATATGCTTCAACAATGTGCTCTTGCCCGAACCGGAGCTACCCAGGATAAAAAAAATCTCGCCGGTGAAAACTTCGAAGTTCACGTCTTCGAGTACCACTTGGCCGTTATAGGCCGCGGTGAAGTTTTCCACCCGAATAATGGCTTCCCGTTCCGCACTCATGGTCGCTCAAACGTTGAGATAATAGTAAACCACCGAAAAAATTCCGTCGGTGATAACGATGAGGACAATACCGCTCACCACGGCTCGGGTCGTCGATTCACCCACGGCGCTAGCTCCGGTGGTGGTTTGCAGCCCGCGAAGGCAGCCGATGGCAGCCACCAGGATGCCGAAAAGGAAGGACTTCACCAGGCCGCCAAGAAAAGAGCCGTAGGTAACCTGATATTGAACCTGGTGATAGAAAGTGACCAAGGGAATCCCGAAGGAGCGCATCACCACGGCACCGCCGATGAGACCCAGTAAGTCGGCAAACACCGTGAGCAGCGGCGTCATCACAACGGCGGCGATGACCCGCGTCACCACCAAAAAACGGACCGGGTCAAGCCCCATGGTCTTGAGCGCATCAATCTCCTCGCGAACTGTCATGGTTCCAAGCTCGGCGGCAAAGGCCGACCCCGAGCGGCCGGCCAGAATAATCGCGGTCATCAGCGGACCCAGCTCGCGGAGCATCGCCAGACCGACGAGGTTCGCGACAAAGATGTCAGCTCCGAATCGGCGTAGGGAAATCGCCCCCTGAAATGCCATAATCACGCCCATGAGAAAACTGACCAGCACGATAATAGGAAGGGCGTTCACCCCCGCGCTCTCGGCGATCCGCACCACGTCGCGCCAGCGGACAGTCTTAGGATGCATAGCTGCTGTGCCGAGTGCCGAAACCAGTTCGCCGACGAAACCGATCAGCGATCGGGTGTCCTCCCAGAACCCGACAACCGCCCGGCCGACATCCTCGGCAAGATTTGTTTTTGGCCGCCGTTGACTTTCCAACTGCTCGAGATCGCCGAGGTCCGATTCCTCTAGAAGTCCCTGGAATTCGGGGCGCAGTCCGTGAACCTCCAATTGGCCCCCAGCCTTCCGCTGCAGGTTGCGCAGGTGAACGAACAACGCAATGCCGGACCCGTCGCAGTAGTCAATCTGACTCGCGTCAACGGTCACGCTCCGAGCCTTCGCTGCGGCTATCGTCTCCGTCGCCTGCCGCCAAATCTTTCCCGTGGTGTCGGAGTCGAGCCGGCCCGCGATGGCCAGCGAGAAGATGTCGTCTCTTTTTCCAAGGATACGAAGAGCCACCAGTGTTGGGGATGCTAATGGAGTCATGGCATCAGGATACAGGTGACGGCGGTGGTCGATTGGGCAAGAAGCATGCAGAGAAAAACCGTTAATTCCAAGCTATACGTCGTGCTGCTCGCCATCGTCAAGCATTCGGCAGGAGATTATTTGCTTGGCGGGTGCGCCACCGGGCCAAGGTAAGCCGAGATCAATAAGGCCACGGTAAAAATCAGGAACGAATAACCGTTTGCTTCCAGCCTTATCCAGAGGTATACGAAACCCAAAATCCTGAGACAGCTCAGACCAAGTTAGGGGAGCATCCGCCGATGGCAAATCATGGACTTCTTCACATCGCCTTGCTGACACGCAATCTCAAAAAAACCGAACAGTTCTACACGGAGGTTCTCGGCTTGAAGGTTGCCTTTCGCGTGCCGCCAACCATGGTTTTTCTTCGTTCCCCTGGCAGTCAAGACCTATTGAATTTTGTCGGGACCAAGAAACGAATCTCTCCGGGCGCCGCATTGGAACACTTCGGATTCAAGACAACACCCGCGGGCCTAAAACACTTGCAAACGAAACTTTCGGAAAACAAGATCGAGATCGAAGGACGCCGCGGCAAAAACGCCATCTATTTCCGCGATCCCAATGGCTACACCATCGAATACTACTGCGATTAGCAGGTCAGACATCTGTCAGGAAGAACAACAAGGGAGCCTTTTCTTCCCGCGGAATTTCGCGCCGTCACAATTGGCTCGTGCTAAATCCCAAAAGATTCAGTTTCAAACAGGCTCAGTTGGTGACTGCCTGGGCGACGAAAATATTTCGTTGTGAATTCCGGCCAGCGCTTGTTAATTCCCGCCTTTTTGCAAGCGATCTGAAACAACTCCGCCATTTGCTGCGCGAATATTCCCTCGCCGCGCATTCGAGATTTGAAATTCGGGTCGTTAAGTTTTCCACCCCGAATCGACCGGATCCGGTTGAGAACCTTTTCTTTCCGATCAGGAAAATGCCGCTCGAGCCACTCTTCGAAGAGTGATTTCACCGCAAACGGTAGCCGCAACGCCACATAGCCGGCAAAGCTCGCTCCGGCTTCAGCCGCAGCTTGCGCGATGGCCGGTGCTTCGGAATCGGTAAGACCGGGAATCATCGGCGCCTGAAGGTAGCCAACTGGAATGCCGGCTTCCGCCAGCGCTTTGATTGCTGCTAGTCGACGCGCCGGGCTGGACGCACGCGGCTCCATAACGGAGCACAGTTTGGAATCCAACGTCGTGAGCGAAATAGTAACGCCAATGCATTGGAAACGCGCCAATTCGCGAAAAATATCGATGTCCCGAGTCACTAAATAGTTTTTCGTTATGATGACCGCCGGATTGCGGAATTCGAGCAAAACTTCCAGGCACCGGCGCGTCAGCTGGCGTTTTTTTTCCGCGGGCTGATAGCAGTCTGTGACGCCGCTCATCGCCAGCAGCTGCGGCTTCCATTTAGCGCTGGAGAGTTCTTTGCGTAACAGCTCGGGAGCATCCTCCTTCACCATGATCTTGGTTTCGAAGTCCAAACCGGAAGAAAAGCCGAGATATTCATGTGTCGGGCGAGCGTAGCAATAGATGCAGCCATGTTCGCAGCCGCGGTAGGGGTTGACGCTCGCATCAAAGCCGACATCCGGGCTCTCATTGTAGGCAATGATGCTCTTGGAAGTATCGTTGAGAAATTGAGTGAGGGGTGAAGAAGCCTCGTCGTTATCGTCCGGCGGCTCAGGGACCCGCTCGATGGTCTCGAAGCGATTCTTCGGATTGCTGGCCGATCCCCGGCCACGCACTCCACGGGGAGGTTTCATGGGATTTATCCGCTGGCTTGTGGCGTCGCTGGCGTACCGGACGGTGCCGGGGCCGCCGGTTGTGGAGCTTTCGCAGCTGCAGCCGTTTTCGCTTCGTGCGCTAGATGGCGCGTCAGCCTTTTGAGTAACTTGATCTTTCTCCGGACCTTCTGAAGCTTTTTCGGATCGGGAGACGATGCTAACGTCTCTGCCTTCTGTTTTTTCAGCTGTCGAATATCCTGTTTGACCGCGTGAATTGCGTTTAGGTCTTTCGTCGACTCGTCATAGACAATCTCTTTGGCTTTGGCGATGGCCTTGACCAACTCTTCTTTTTCCATGCCCACGACTCCCTTGAGATCGGTTTCCTGCTTCGCTAGATCGCGCAGCTTGGGCATGGTCATTTTTCTAAGATCGTTAACGTCCATCTTTCAATTCCTCCCTTTCCAAGTCATCTTTTGGTAACATATTCGCCTATAAAACCAAAATGGCTGGCATAAAGAAAGTCAACTCGAAAGCAGGAGGCAGTAAGGCCCGGATCAGGAGGATTATCGAGCGGCTGGAAAACGCCCATCCTGACGCCAAGCTCGATTTAGATTTTACGAATCCACTTGAGCTACTCGTCGCCTTAATCCTGGCAGCGCAAGCCAGGGATGATCTGGTCAAACGAGTGACAGTCGATCTTTTCAAAAAATACCGAACAGCGGAAGACTATGCTCGTGCGCCGCTGCCGAAGTTGGAAGAACAAATCCGCAAGATAAATTTCTATCGAAATAAAGCGCGCTCGATTCACAACTGCTGCAACGAAATCGTCAAGCGCTTCGCCGGTAAAGTTCCCGACACACTCGATGACCTCCTTAGTCTCCCTGGTGTCGGCAGAAAAACCGCAAACATCCTACTCGGTAATGCCTTCGGGCAACAGACAATTGGGGTGGACACTCACGTCATGCGCCTCTCGCAGCGACTCGGACTCACGAAGAATACTAACCCAGACAAGATCGAATTCGACCTCACACCGCTCGTCCCCGAAACGCAGCGCGTTCGTTTTTGCCACCTCCTCCAATACCACGGCCGGCGTATTTGCTTCGCCAAGAGCCCTCGATGCCCGCTCTGTACGATCAGATCGCTTTGTCCCTATCCGAACAAAACGGAATCCTAACGGAATTGCAGGATCCGTGTCCGGCATAACCATCGCCTCCGGCTATTTCGAACGCGATATTTAGATCAGAAATGTGGACTAATCGAAGATTAAACGCCGACGATAAAAAGATTGTTTCGGCTGTGGTAAAGCAGTAAGATTGCATGTAAGGTTACGTCTCTACCGATAGATTATGATCAAGGTCCTCGAGCCTCCACCCCCGTACGGCCTGATTCGGGAGACCCGGGCCCTCCTCGAGCTGCCCCGGCTCATGTTTCGCGTGCCTGATCTGGCACGTCAACCTCGTGGGCATGGTCAACCTATTCTGCTGCTACCTGGATATGGCGCTGGAGATGGCTCAACGTTGATCCTTAAGAGCTATTTACGTTTGTTGGGTTATCGGGTCCGGGGCTGGGGGCTAGGACGAAACTCCGGCGATGTGCCGGATCTGCTGCCTCGCGTACTGAAACGCATCATGTCATTTGCTCGTAGAACACAGCAGGAAGTCCGACTCATTGGCTGGAGTCTGGGAGGGTATTTGGCCAGAGAGGCGGCCCGCGAGCGCCCCGACTTGGTCCGTCTAGTGATCACTCTCGGCACTCCCGTAGTCGGCGGTCCCAAGTACACGGTTGTCGCTCGTAGGTTCCACCGCCGGGGTATCGATATTGCAGCGATCGAGGCCGAGATCGAACTGCGCAATCAGATCTCGCTCCGTACGCCTGTGACCGCGATATACTCGCGCGCTGATGCCGTCGTCGCTTGGGAGGCTTGTATCGATCAGAACGGTAGCGACGTGGAGCACGTCGAAGTCCGCACCACACATCTGGGTTTTGGGTTTTCTGCGGAAGTTTACAAGATCATCGCGCAACGCCTCGCTAACGACGACAACCTGCCCCGGCAATCGCCGGCGGGTGAATTCTCACCAAAGTTCGGTCACGGTCATCAGCGATAAATCCAACCGTCAGTCCGCTTTCGCGAGAGCGGGATGGAACTCGATCTTCTTTACTGGCTTCTCGCTTTCTTGCTTATCGCAATCGGTTTAGCCGGCGTCGTTCTTCCCGCAATACCGGGTGCGCCTCTTCTTTTTGCCGGCCTGTTCCTGGCTGCATGGGTAGAAGATTTTGCATATGTGGGAAAGGGCACGCTCTTGATCCTTGGTTTGCTCGCCCTGCTCACCTATGGAGTCGACATCTGGGCGACAATGTTTGGCGCGAAGAGATTCGGGGCATCCAAGCGCGCCATCGTGGGTGCCCTGGCCGGCACCGTCGTCGGTCTTTTTCTTGGGTTTCCCGGCGTATTTTTTGGTCCGTTCATCGGCGCAGTGATCGGTGAGCTGTCCGCGCAGCGCAGCCTCGAAGACGCGGCACGTGCAGGATTCGGCGCGACCATTGGGTTAGTGCTGGGTGTCGCGCTCAAGCTCGCGTTGGCTTTGTCAATGATTGGCATCTTCGCAGTAGTGCGCTTTTTCTGATAAGTAGACGAAGCCAATCGGCAATTTAGATTGCAACACCGGCGGAGAACTTGGATGAAAGTCTTTTCGATTTTTCTATTATTGCTCTTTTGCCGACCGGCGCTGGCTCTGACGATCGCTACCGGCACTCCCGAAGGCACCTATTATCAAATCGCCCAGGACATCAAACAGGTAGCCGAAAAAGAAGGAATACCCATCGAAATCGTCCAGACCAACGGTTCATTCGATAATATTAACCTTCTGGGCTCGGAAAAAGTCGATCTCGCGATTCTGCAATTGGATGTACTGAAGTTTACTTCGGAAATGATGCAAGCCAAAGCTAATTTTAATGTCCTTAAAGAACTGAAAGTGATTCTCAACCTTTATTTCGAGGAGATTCACGTCATTACAAAAAACGACGGCATTCGCTCGCTGGACCAGCTGGACGGGAAAAAGGTCGCCCTAGGACCGGAAAGAGGTGGATCGGCTTTAACTGCTGAAGTCTTGCTCGCCGCCAATGGCGTCAGCATCCAAAAGTTTTTTGACGCGCCGAATGAGGCCCTGCAAAAGCTGGAGCGCGGCGAGCTGGACGCCCTCATCTTTGTCGGCGGCGCTCCAGTTCCGGCGTTTGAGAAGCTGGATAAGAGCTTTCATTTCGTGCAACTGCCCGCCAACCCTATTCTGGAGCAAATCTACCAGAAGAAGAAAATCGACAAGACTGCTTACTCCTGGGCAGGCGAAGTCGAGACCCTTGCCGTTCCGTCCGTGATCATGACTCGCGACCGAAAAGACAGCGAGTATGTGACCCTCATACAACAGTTGCTTCTCGCAATCTTGAGTAACAAGGAAAAACTGGACGCCACAGGGCATCCCAAGTGGAAGACCTCTCAATTTCGATTCATGGTTCCAGACGTCGTCTACCGGCCGAGCAACGACCTCATTTTGATTTACAATATCCTGGACGCCTACGGATACCGAATAACAAAGAAATGATTCGGTCCATCCGTACGGGGATAGACGTCGGTCCTGCCACTATTTAACGTCTCGGTGAACGGTCTCCGGCGAGAACGCCGGCAAACACACGGCGACGTATTCAGCTCCCCCAGGTCCAGGGGTGCTATAGCGCACCCACTCTCCGCGACTCACAATGACCGCCTGACCCGCAGCGATTCTGTGAATTGCTTCCCGTGTCTCAACCTGTAATTCCCCGCGAAGCACGATGGTGTATTCATCGAACTCTGGTGTCTGCCCCGACTCTTGCCAACCTGACGGGCTCATCATCTTCGCGACACTGATGGCAGGCGTCTTTGAATTCACTCTTCCAATAAACTCTTCGATGATCTTCGGCGGTTCACCCGCCGCAGGAATGACTGTCGGTGCTAGAATGATTCTTGCCATTCCCAACAACTACATGCAAAACCAACTCGACGCAATTAGGTTTTTCAGTTCGCCGGAAAAACTCAGCCTGCCCATAGAAGTATGATAAGCTCTCTTCGACCCTTGTGTGGTGTTCCCGAAATCCATTGAAAAAGCTCCCAGCCCCCGCAGGATGATGTCGATGTCGAAACGACTCGTGCCATATTTCGAACGATACCGCGGTTGACACAGGTACGCCAGAGGCGTAGTATGCCTCGTGTTCACCTTCATCGAGTCGACAATCTTCGAGCGTGTGCGCGACGCATATCTCGATGACGATGAGTACGCCGAATTGCAGCAGTTTATGATGGAGCGACCTGAAGCCGGGAATGTAATCCCAGGCTCGGGTGGAGTAAGAAAACTACGCTGGAAACGAAAAGGTATGGGTAAGCGTGGCGGTTTGCGCGTGATTTATGTGGTGCACTACCAACCTAATGAGTTTTGGCTACTAACTATTTATGCTAAAGCGAAACAGGAAAATGTGCCGGCGCATATTCTCAAGCAACTAAAGGAGACATTTGAACATGGGTAAGAAACTGAAGGGACGAGCGCTTTCTAAATTTGAGGGCGGGCGAGATGTTTGGCAAGAAGTACTGGACGGGGTCCGCGAAATAAAGTCGGGCGGTGGCAAACGATCTATGATTGAGCCCCGCTCGCCCATTGTCCGCGCGCGTTTAAAAGCGGGTCTCACCCAAGAGCAATTCGCCGCATTGCTCGGGGTCTCAAAACGAACGCTGGAACAATGGGAGCAAGGCCGCCGCAAACCTAGTCAAGCAGCGAAGACGCTTATCAAGATAGCGGAGCTGCACCCCGAAGTGCTGCGCAAGATCGCTGCCTAACTGTTCTCTCAATTCCGGCCGAAAGTTGCGACCTGGCATTTCAAGACCGATTGCTGCACGCGAAAAGACTTTGGAAACGCCGTACTGGGTGAACAGTGCGTAAGATTTTGCTCCGAGGAAAGTAATATCGGTAGTTGGAATAGCCCGCAGATTTCTTGCGGGCTAATTCGCAGTTCACTTATAGTTAGCGGTAAGACGCAATGATAATCGTTCTCGACTCAAACATCTGGCTGAGTGAGCTTGGACTCAATTCATCTCTGGGCGCCGCGACTCGCTTTTACATTCGGCACAATGGTGCATGCCTCGCACTACCCGAAGTCGTTCGCCTAGAGGTAGAGCAGAACTTTCGTTCTCAGTTAAAGGACTTCACGAAGAAGATCAGCAAAGGCTATCGTCAGTTACTAGTCGCTTTCGGTGCTTTGAAAGAACTCGTGCTTCCATCTGATGAGGAAATCGACAAGAAAGTCAAAGAGATCTTCACAAATGTGGGCCTTGATCTAATTGAAATCCCATTCGCGCTCGAAAGCGCTCGAAGTTCTTTTCTAAAGACGATTGCGAAGCTTCCGCCTAGCAATGGCACCCAGCAGTTCAAGGACGGGGTCCTGTGGGCAGACTGCTGTCGCCTTTTGGAAGTCGACGACGTGTGCCTAGTTACATCGGATACCGCGTTTTACGCAGACCGGAAGTATGTGAACGGACTGGCGACAAACCTGATTGAGGAAATATCCGGCGCCAAGCATAAGTTGGGGCTATTTGCTTCACTGCCGGATTTGCTGAAAGACCTTAAGAGGGACGTCGTCTTGGACATCGATGCTTTGGTCGAAGCCTTTCTTCGTGAGCATAAAACGAGCGTCGAAGGCACGCTGAGTCGCAACGGTTTCGAGTTGGGTCAGCAAATTGGGGTTTCCAAGACCCTTTACGCAACCGAGCGCTCGGATGCGCTCTATCTAACGTTTCGAGTGGAGTTCGCATGCGACGACATTTCAGGGGAAGGTCGCTCGGACGGAAAGTTACTGCTCAAGGGTGACGGTTCCTACAACACAAGCGAGCAGGCGTTCACCGATTTGCGAAATTGGGGTGAAGAACTCAGGTTTCGACTAAGGGATGGCGAAGAGCGCGTTTCGCGCAACACAGTGATTGGCATAGGATCAATTGTTTTGGGCCACAAAGAAGTTGTTCATACGGTTCGCTATGAACTCAGATAGCTGGCTGACCGCTAACCCGCGCGTCAACGCGGACCTGAAAACTGCGGCGCTTCGTTTGCCGTTCGCGGCCCGGTTAGGCGCATCACGTTAGGCATCACACATGTAACGCGCGATGACTCTTCTTTACACCGAAATCTCGCAAGAGTTCCCGATCCACGGCCGGTGTGTATTCTTTGTCGCCGACAGACGAATCACGCCATTCGGGACCGGTCGACCCACGCATTACAAGAAGCTGGTCGACGTTCCGTACTTGAACGCTGCCCTCGGGTTTTTTGGCCTCGCTGAGTTCAGGCACGGCGCGAGAGGTTTTCGAATGGCGGATCATCTACGCGACTTCGTGCGGCAACAACACGCTGCGCCGAACCTCTCGGCATTCGCGACCAACCTCACTGCTTCGCTGAATGCATTCGTCCCGTCCTCCCTCCGAGGCTCCGAGCGTTCGGGGATTCATCTGGCCGGAATCACTCGGAACGCGCTTCCCGAGTTCTGGTTCGTTCGAAACGTCGACGACACGGGCGCGCCAACGCTCGGCAAATACGAAGCTCATGAACAGTTCCTTGCGCGCGATGCTCGATCAGCGGGTTTCGATGGTCAAAATCCGCAGACGCTTCCGTCCGGTGGGAGGCTGTACCGAAATGGAGACATCATTTCACATGTTGTCGCATGGGAAGCCTTCGACAATACGCTTGGCGCCCTGCTTACCATCCCATTCTTCACTGGAATTGGATCACCGAACGACTACGCTTGTTGGATTCGCTTCAAGATAGAAATTCTCGTTCATTTCCACAAGCGCTTCGAAAAGACGCTCCTTGTCGGCGGCCCGATTGATACGATCGTCAAATATCAGCATGAGGCCTAACGCCAAGGTAATTCGGCTGGAAAAAAAAGGGATGAGTCCAATTATTGAAATTTGAGGAGTGCTTGGAATAGTCTTGCGGCATGCCGCGTGTCGCAGTAGTTGCCCCAGGTAGTGTGATCATGCCGCATGCGTAATGGGCTAATGCACGCGCTCGGATTTTTGAAAGGGTTCAGCATTACAAAGCGTATGCAATAGCATAGGAAGGGTCCATACAGCGGGCGATCGAAGGGAACTACCAATGCAATGAATGGACTAGAGATAATAGACCTACAACCAGCAGGTTTCATCGCGAATTTGCTGGGTCGTAGACCTAAAGAAAACGCATTCCTAGAGATTCATAACGTCGTAGCTAGCCTGCCCATTTATCATATATCCGAAGACGCGGTAACAGCCTGCTTATCTCGCTATGGAATAACTGATCAAGAAGCAAAGCCAAGACTATTAAATATCTATTCAGAAGTATTGGAGCACTTCATCGGGGATTTATTGATTTCAGATGATGAAATTGAACAATTGCGCCATCTTGAAACCATATTTGGACTTACTCCCGACGAAGTCTCCCAAATACACACGGCACTTGTGTATCCCCATTACGAAAAAGCGGTTCAACAGGCTTTACGAGATGGTCAACTTTCTGATGATGAGAGTGCGGCCCTAGAGAATTTATGCGCCAAACTTCGGATTCCGGAATCGGCAGCCAATGAGATGTACAAAAAGCATGCCGTGCCGATTTATAACCAGGCTATGAACGACGCTCTCGCCGACAAGGTGCTGACGCCCGAGGAAGAAACGGAATTGGAAAGGGTAGCAAAATCGCTGAAGCTAAACATACGATTCGACGAGAAATTAGAGGCTATGGTTGACCGGGCTCGAAGATTGTGGCGGATTGCGCAAGGCGAGCTTCCTATCTTAGCGGTTCCGGTCAATTTACAGCCCAACGAGCGCTGCTCTGCCTATGTCGAAGCTCTGCATTACGAACCTAAGAGATTGGCGCGAGGAATTGGCTACAGCGGATTCTCTACTTCCTATGGCACGCTCGGTATCCGGTTCCGTTCAGGCATAATGAATACACATCGTCTCAGCAGCGATACAATGATTCTTCGAGGGGCTGGGACCTTGTATTTCACCAACATTCGCCTCCTATTTAATGGCGATTCAAAATCAACTTCTGTATATCTCTCCAAAATTATAAGTATGACATTTTATTCAGATGGTATGCGAGTCGGTGAGGAAGTTGGCAGAGATCAGATATTCACTTTCTCAGGCGATATAGACATGCTGAGAGTAATTGCGGATAATCTGATGACAACGTATCGCCAAGAGGCGCCCCCGAAGTCCGCTAAGCCAAGAACCGGGCCCACATCAGGTAGCTCTGAAAGCAGGAGAACAGTCATCCAACCAGAGAGTTTGAAGTCGCCCTATGAAGTGCTCGGGATTAGCGTTAGTGCATCAACAGAAGAAATCAAGATTGCCTATAGGAAAATGGCGAGCCTGTATCATCCCGACAAAGTGACCCATTTGGCGCCGGAATTTCGTGAGATGGCCGACAGAAAAATGAAAGAAATCAATACTGCTTACGGAGCATTGAGAGACAAGAAGTGATTCCCGTTCAGCCGGCAGCACTCGAAAATTGCTTCAAAGCTTTTGGGCGCGACGGCTGCTGACCGCACGGGGTCCGCCACCACAAAGTAAGCCAATTGCGAAGGAATGAGTCCGCTCGCTTCCCTCGCTACTCCGCTCGGGTGGTCAGCTCGATTTTGTAGCCGTTAGGATCTTCAAGAAAAGCAATGGCATTCCCGCCGTGTTTCATCGGTCCCGGCTCTCTCACAACCTTTACGCCTTTGGCGCGAAGTTCATCGCAGGCTTTGTAAACGTCCGGTACGCCAAGGGCGATATGTCCAAAGCCGTTGCCGATATCGTAGGCATGCGTATCCCAGTTATAAGTGAGTTCAATGACCGCGTCAGTTTCCTCCGAGCCATAACCGACAAAGGCATTGGTAAAACGGCCCGATAAATATTCTCGCTTCTTCAAGAGTTTCATGCCGAGCCCATCACAGTAGAATTTCAAACTCTCATCCAAATCATTTACTCGGATCATCGTATGGACAATTTTCATGCCTTACCCCTTTTTCTGAATAATTCGGTGTCATCGAGATATCTAACCGCGGAGTTCGACTTCAGCTCATCGCCTTGGCAAACCCGCGTATCGTTTCTTCCCTGCTTCCACCCGGCGGGCTATAGGGAATGATCGCGATCTGCTGGATGCCGGTTTTTTTGATGCGTTCAATTTGCGCGCGGCATTCCGCAACCGTGCCGGCGATGGCGAATTTATCGACGAGCCAGTCTGGAATGACTTCCGCATGATTCGCCTGCTGATCCATGTGATGATAGTAGTCGTAGGTTTTGCGAATATCTTCTAAAACTTTCTGCTCATTCGGATCGAGCACATAGGGAAGCGGATGCGCCACAACGCGTGCGACGTGGGCCTTCACGGCGTCTTTAGCCGAAGCTGTATCCGACACCGCGCACGGAACCCACAACACGAGATCAATGTCTTCTAATCGTTTACCTACGCCCTGGGCACCAGCAGCGATTTTTTCTTTCGCGTGATCGATGTATTCACTCGCCACGCCGACAAGCACAATGATACCGTCGGCGATGCGTCCGGAAAGTTCGAGCATCTTGGGACCGCTGGCGGCGATATAGATGGGAACTTTGTTCTTGCACGGGTGCAGCAAGTGGATCTTGCCCGTTTCAAGCTGGACTTCCTTGCCGGCCAAGAGTTCCCGCATCTGCTGCATGGTCTTCTCGAAATAGGATAACTTCGCCGGTTTCATTCCCATGGTCTCGACAGAGCTGTCGCCCAAACCGATGCCGATAATCATCCGGCCCGGAGAATATTCCTCCAAGGTTGCATAGGCGCTGGCCACAACCGATGGATGACGCGTCAATGGGTTAGTTACTCCGGTGCCGATCTTCACTTTAGAGGTGTTTAGGGCTACAGCAGCCATATTTACATAGGCTTCTCGCCAGATGAGATGGGAATCGCCGACCCAGATGTGGCTAAAGCACAGCTCTTCAGAGAGCTTCGCGAGATGAATCATCTTCTGCAGCGGCTCCGTGGGAAACAGCCCCACGCCGAATTCGCAAGCACTCACTCAACTTCCTCCTTCAACAGCATGCTTCACTGGCGACCCGCTCCGGCGGCGGTGTTTGCTGGCTGCGGCCGGCGACGCGAATTTCTCCGTCGATAATGACGTAGGAAATACCCGGCAGATCACCTTTGGAAAATGAATCGAGCGCGTCCTTCGCCACCGAGCCGGTAATCTTGTGCATCAGGACGAGGTCCGCAGGACGCCCTTCTTCGAGAATACCGATGTCGAGCCCATGCGCGCGTCCGACATTCCCCGTCGCCATACAGATCGCCGTCTCCGGCGCCACTTCGCCGACGGATGAGATAAAAGCGATCTCGCGCAAAATACCGCGTGGAATAATGCCGGTCCCGCCCGGCGTGTCGGTACCAATCAGTACACGATGGTAAATGCCCTTGGCCTTCACCGCACGGATGAGGCTAAGCGCTAACCGGTAATTGCCCGAGCTGCATATCTCGACGAAGCAGTCCGTTTCATTAGCGATGCGGATCATCTCCTCTTCCGCCATCGGGATCGGCCCGCCCGTGATGTGCCCGATGATGTCCGGTTTGATTTTGTTTACGATTTCCCAGCCGGCGATTTGGCTAACGCCTGATCGCGACACACCACCGGAGTGAATCTTCACTTTGATACCGCGCGTTTTTGCCCACTTAACGTAGCGTTCCGCTTCGCCGTTCGGCAGCAAGCTGTAGTCGTAGAAAATGAATTTCACCAGCTTGATGCCGAGAGACGCGATCTCATCGAAATCTTTTTCAGTCAATCCTGGGACCAGGAGAAGTGTGCCGGCGTGGACTTTCACCCCCGATGGCCGCAGGTTGTCGTAGCAGCGTTTCGTCACGATCGCCACCGACAACGCCGTTCGCGCGTCCGGCGGCAGCGGCAGCCCCGGCAGATGCAACTCGCCGGCGGAGATCAGCGCGGTCACGCCGCCGTGCATATAGTTGGTGATCCACGAGAGCGAATTCTGCGCCGGAGTGTATTCGCCGATGGATGGATGCGAGTGGGAATCGATCAATCCGGGAATCGCCGCGATCCCGTTGGCATCAACGGTGTGATCAGCCGCTCGAGTCAAATCCTTGCCGATGGCTTGAATAACGCCGTCGTTGATGAAGATCGAATCTGCCTGTTGCAACGGACTTTCCAACCTTCCCGTAACCAGGGTACCGATGTTTTTGATCAGAATCGAAGACATGCACGGACTATAGCAAAGGGCCCACGGGAGGAAAAGGCGCCGGGGAAAGATCAGCCAATGCTATCAGCGCTTCTTCTCAATAACAAAAACAGTGCGGCGGTCAGAATCATCGCCAGACTCAAAATCTGCCCCATAGAAAATGGCCCGACTACAAAGCCCAGCTGCGGGTCCGGTTCGCGGAAGAACTCGACTACGAATCGTGCCAGACCATAGCCCCCAACAAACGTCCAAAACATCACTCCCTCCGTCTGCACCCGCTCACTCAACCAGAGCAACACAGCAAATAGCACCACGCCTTCGAGGAATGCCTCGTAGAACTGCGAGGGATGGCGGGGTACGGGACCGCCTTGCGGAAAGACTACCGCCCAGGGAACGTTGGTAGGACGACCATACAGCTCGCCGTTGATAAAATTGCCAATGCGTCCGAGCCCCAACCCTATCGGAACCGCCACCACACACAAATCAGCCAAACGATAAAATGACAAGCCGTGTTTCTTGGTGAACCACCACCCCATCAATGATGCTCCAATTAGACCGCCATGAAACGACATGCCTCCGCGCCAAACCGCAAAGATCTCTAACGGGTTGGCAAGATAAAATGGAAGGTTATAAAAGAGCACATAACCCAGACGGCCTCCAACGATAACTCCAACAACTAAATAACTGATCAACTCCTGAAGCACGTCTTTGGGTAGGTCAACCTGTTTTTTCTTGGCCAGCCAGCGAACGAGAAAATAGCCGCCGACAAAGCCGAAGACATACATTAGGCCGTACCAGCGAACTTGGAGGGGACCGATTTGAAAAGCAATCGGATCTATTTCGGGAAATCTCAGCACAAGCTTTCGTCAGATCGTTACACTCGCCGGCAGGATCAACCAGCGGGATACGAAGAGCGCTACGTCTACACCATCACTTCGGCGCCGGACCCAAGACGACCTCGGCGAAATCATCCACCTTGATCCAGCGCGCAAATGCGGCTTGCACTTCGGCAGCCGTCAGTTCTTTATAGCGCTTCGCTGCCTGGATCGGTTCATCGAGCGGCAGATCCCTCAACGAACGATCGAGCAATCCGCCCGCAATGCCACGCGTGCTTGATTCGGAGAGCGGTATGCCGCGCACCAGTAGCGTCTTGGCTTGCAGCAGCTCTTCAGAGGTGACTGGTTTCGTTTGCATCTCACGCAGGTTGCGCTCCACAAGCACCCTGGCCTTGGAGGTGTTAGGCGGATCGCAAGCATAAGACACAGTGAGAACGGAACGGTTCTTCCCGGATTGGAGTGCCGCGCCGACCGAATACACCAAACCGGCATTTTCCCTTAGGTCACGATACAGCCGAGTGGCATAGAACGCACCGGAAAGAACGTTCATGCCAAGCTGAAGCGAATAATAATCCGCATCCTGGCGCGTCAGCTCGAAGGTCTGGCCAAGCGTCACGTCATCCTGGACCCGGCTACGATCAGGAACTAAAGTCGTCTTGGGCTGATTGCGCGGCACTTGAGGGAGATCCGTTTCTGGCTTCGCCCCTGTCGCCTTCCACTCTCCAAAATATTTTTCCACGACGACTTTTGCCTGCTCGGGCGTCACCTTGCCGATAACGACAATGGTTGTGAGATCCGGTCGCAATACCTTCGCGTAATAAGCACGGACGTCCTCAAGCTCCAGGGACGACACGGTATCCGGCGTTGCCTGACGCAAGGTCGGATCTTGCTCGGGAAAAATCGCTTGAAGCAGCGCTCGCTGGGAGAGGTAAACAGGACTTTGAAGACGGCCGGCCACCGCCTGACGGGTTCGCTGCTTTACAGCCTTGAACGCCGCTTCAGGCAACGCGGGATGCAAGAGATTGTCCGCGAGCAGTTCTGTTCCCCGGTCGAAGCGATCCGCCAGCACCTGAAGCGAGAAGCGCGTGCCTGCCGTGACCTCGGCCGCGATGTCATCCAGCGCTTCCTGAAAAGCCACGCGGTCCAGCTTCGTCGATCCGTAGGAGAAGAGGTCGTCGAGGATTTGGTCGACTCCTTCTTTTCCTTCTGGCACCTCCAGCTCAGGGCGGTTCTTAACTGCACCGTAAATACTGACTGTGTCACTAATGGTTTCCGGTTGGACGATCAGTCGCACCCCGTTGGGCAAGACGGTCACCGTAGGGTTGACCTTCGACATCGGCACATCGAGAGGATTTAATGTGCTCTTCGCCCAGGCCGGCAACGGAACCGACTTCGTTTCTTTCGGTGCGAAAGACTCATTACCTGGACGGGAATTCTGCGATGCAACCGGATTACCGGATTCTTGCGGCGTCAATACGGCCACGATCGCCGTGTCATTGGTGATATATTTCTTCGCGACCCGGTTCACGTCCGCAACCGTAACTTTCTTGATCGCCTCGATGTCATCGTCCGGTGAGCTGCGTCCCTCAACCGCTAGCGCTTGCGACCATTCTCGTGCGAGGCCTGAAATGGAATTCCTTCGAAATTCTGCGTCGGCTATTTCGTGACGCTTAGTTGCTTCAATGAGATCACCGGGAATACCGCTCCTAAGATACCCATCAATTATTTGCTTCATCTCAGCGATCAACGCAGAGCTGTCTTGTCCCCGCGGAAACACCGCATTGGCGTAACCAAAGCCAGCTTTAGGAAGCGCGACGGCGTCGAACCCAGCGGAGAGAGCCTTGCCCTCGGCGGCCAGGGCGTACAAATTTCCTCTCTGGCTGTCCAACGCGTCGGCCAGAATTACGCCGGCGGCAAAATCGGGATCGTCGTATCCCGGTAACCGATAAGTCAACGCAGCCATTCCGTACGGGAGATCCGAATCGATTTGAATGGTTGTGGCCTTCACGGGCTGCAGTTGAATCTTGGGCCGTGGGGGCACGACGCGGCGTGGAATCGGTTCGAACAACCGCTTGATCGTTGCCAAAGCCGCCGTGGGATCCACGTCACCGACTACGACCAGGATCGCATTGTTGGGCGCGTACCATTTCTGGTGAAAATCTTTTAGCATTTTCCCCGTTGTCTTTTGGAAAGAGGGACGCGTGCCAAGCGCATCATGCCCGTAAGGCGTTCCGGCAAAGATAAGGCCGAGGAGCCGGGAGTAGAACATGTATTGCGGATTGGACAGGTCCTGCGCGACCTCCTGCTCGATGGCTCCCCGTTCCTGTTTCCAGAGACCTTCGGTGTTCAGGACGTCACGCATGCGAATGGCCTCGATATTAAGCGCGATTTCAAGATCGCTTGCCGGGACCGTGAAGTAGTATTGGGTGACCGTCTGCTGAGTGTTGGCGTTAAAGCTGCCGCCCATGGCGGCGATGAGGTTGGAAAGCTGAGCCGACGAAAGACCCGGGCTGCCGCGAAACATCATGTGTTCCAGGGCATGCGCCATTCCGGGAAAACCGTACGGCGCTTCGTTCGAACCCACTAAATAGTTAATCTCCGTCGTGACCACGGGCGCCAGCGTGTTACGGACGATCACTACGCGGAGACCATTTTTCAGTGTGGCGCGTGTGACATTCGATTCCGTTGCGGGTTGAGCCGGCACGTTAACGGTACCTACCAGAGCTGCCAGAATGAGCACGCATCGCACGGATCGCCGGATTTTTTTTTTATTATCACGCATCGTTAAATTCCTTTATCTGGACTCCAGCATCGCTACTAAGAGCATCAGCCCAACACCCACCGCTATCGCAATTAGTTGTATGACAGATTTCAACAGATCCGATTCTTTGTTAAGTTCGGGCACCAAGTCAGAACCGGCGATATAGATAAAGCCGCCGGCTGCCAAGGGGAGCATCAACGATGAAAAATGCTCTACTCTGGAACTCACCAAGAGAGCGACAATGGTCCCCAAGATCGCAAACAGAGCCGATATAAAATTAAAAAAGATGGCTCTTGCTTTTGAGAATCCGGCGTAGAGTAAGACGAAGAAGTTACCCAGTTCGTGTGGTATTTCGTGAAAGATAACAGCAGTGGTAGTCGCGACGCCAACGGGGAGACTCACCAAATACGAGGCTCCAATAATCATCCCATCGATAAAATTGTGGACGCCATCAGCGAGTAAATTCATGTAGCCGACGGGACGAACGGGATTGTTGGCTTCCAACGTGTGCTGATGTCTCCAGAGGAGAAATTTTTCCAGAATAAAGAATGCGAATATGCCGGCCAAAAGATAAAGAGATGCTTCGACCTTTGCCTCAAATTTTGCAAACGCCTGCGGTAATAAATGGATGAATGCATCGCCGAATAAACTGCCGACGGCGAGGCTAACCATGACGAATATGATTTTCTTTAGCCGCTCCTCGCTCACTGAGACGAACGCGATACCGAGAAGCGAGAGAAGGCTCACCAATACAACACTGGCGAGGCTATATAGCCATGCAACCGACGTGGTTTCCGCCTCATCCAGCGAACAAATCGTGCGCGATAGCTGTCGCGGCATCCGTAGATGCTTGTCCCAAATTGGTCGCGCTGGGCGTGGGAACGGCGCGTTGAATCCGTCTTTCCCAAAGCACAGTCCCATCGTCGATCCGTATGAGCTTGAAATCAAGCAAGACCCGCACGAACTTTTGCGACTCTCCTTCCCAACGCCAGATCTCACTGACAAATATCAGACCTGAAAGTTTTCCGTCGCGGGCCATCCGAATGGCTCCATTCATGTCGGCGGGAAATGGCGGGAAGCGCACATCCACATCTTCAGGAAGCCCAACTGAATAGCCATTTTGCTCCAGCCCTTTTCGCAAGTCGTCACGCAACAGGCCCATTACGCTCTCTCGCTGTTCGGCTGGAAGTTTTCCCGCCATCTCTGCGAGCGAGCGCAGCGGATTTGTCGCCGGCAAGAGTAACGGCAAGGCGGTACTATTCTTGACTTTTGCCAGCCAAACCTGCTCCTTCTTGATGTCTTTCACTTGCGGCACTGGCGTAGCAGCTGTGCCCGTCGCGCAACTGGTAACCGCACCGCCAACAAAAATCAGAATCAACAACGCCGCGCCTATTTTGGTTGGCACGCGGCTTAATCCGTACGCCAGAAAGATCAGACAGCAGCCCAGAGTCACATCGGTGGGTCCTAAAGGAAGATCCAAACGCACCGAGCTGTAGAAGCCCAAAAAGGCCATAACTACTCCCAGTATGGACGATAGCATCAAAAAAGAACTCATCCGACTCACCAAGGGCCGGGCCGCGAGTGCCGGCAGCACCAGAAAACCAAAGATCAACAAAGGCCCCGCCATAATCACTCCAAAAGCAATGATCAGTCCGGCGAGAAGATAGAGCAATACATCCCAGATCACTTGCCGCCCTTTCAAAAGAAACGCCAAATCCCGATCAAAAGAGGTCAAGAGAAATTCCCGGCGAAATATCATCATCGCTACAAACACGAGCCCGAAGACACCGGTCAGTAGCCTCAGTTCCCCTTTGGACAACGCGATGACCTCACCCTTCAACAGACTGAGGACTTCGATCTGGCCGGCTGGATTGAAGACCAAAAAGAGGATGGTCAATGCCCCTGCGAAAGCATAGGCAGCCGCCAGGCGGCCTTCGGCCAAACCTTTCCCGCGCTGCTCCAGGTAGCCGAGTAGCCCCATTCCTAAAAAAGTAAACACGAGCGAGCCGAGCATTGCAATGCCGCGCTCACTCTCTCCAAGCTGTGGCAGGAGACCAGCCTGCTGCAACCAGAAAGTAAAAGAAACTCCGGCAGCGGCGATTTCCGGGAGCGTCAGTCCAAGAAATATCGTTCGCCGAAGAACCAGGTAAGAACCAACCAGCGGACACACTAATCCCATGATCATTGTACCTACGAGCGCAGGAAAAAGCAGGTAAGAAGGACTTAGAATTTCAAACAAAGTGCTCACGGCTAGCGACTCACTTTCTTCTCTTGCAACCAGATCTTTCCCTTGTCGACACGAACGATTTTCTCGGCAACTCGCTGCACCATTTCAAGGTCGTGACTGGAAAAGAATACCGCCAAACCATTAACTCGGGTCAGGTGAATTAAAAGTTCCGCGATGGTCTTTCGAGATTCCTCATCCACACCGGACAGCGGCTCGTCTAGAATCATGATCTTCGGCTTAACCATCAAGGCGCGAGCGATAAGAATCCGCTGCTTTTGCCCGCCGGAGCACGCAAAAAAAGATTTCGTCACAAGGTGACCCATGCCGACCTGTTCCAAGACCTGACTCGTTTTTTCCTTCTCCTCCGTGGGAAGGAATTGATAGAAGCGCACGCGGCCGTAGGCTCCCATTTCCACGATCTCTCTCACGCTCAGCGGAAAGTGAGGATCGAGCGCGGCGCTTTGAGGCACATAGCCAAAATTTGATAGAGGGCAGTTGCGCGAAAGAGAACCACCCAGAATTGGCAACAGTCCCAGGATGGCTCTGAAAAGTGTGGTCTTGCCCGAACCGTTCGGACCGGCGACGCCAACAAGATCGCCTGAAGAAATCGCCAGATTGACGCCGTGAAGAACCGGCGCCGAATCGTAGCCCAAACTCACATCCTTAAGGGAAACCAGAGGGGGAGCCTTATCGTTCGAAACTCTCCCTCCGGCATTTTGTATTTCGTCGATATCCTGTTCGAATTTCATCAAATCTAACTAACGGACTGAACTAGAGTGCGCACAGTATAATCGATCCATTTGATATAAGTATCGGTTTCCGGTTGGTTTCCTCCGCCACTGTAAAGACGTACAACCTTGATGCCCGTTTCACTAGAGATCTGCTGCGGAATTCGCGGATTTTGAGCACCATAAATCAGTAACTGAGCTTTATCTTGCCTGATCTCTTGCACCAACTCCACTATATGATTCGGCGTAGGCTCAATCCCAGGCTTTAATTCAACACTCCCTATGCGTTTCATGCCAAATCTGTCCGCAAGATAAATCCATTCGGGATGGTATTCCACAAATTTAACGCCCCGTAGAGGAACCCCCATTTTTTCCCAGCGCGCGATCCAGCTGTCCAGCTCCGCTATATAGGCTTTCAGATTTTTATCAAAGACCTGCTGATGCTGGGGATAATTACGCGAGAGACCCGTGGCGATATTCTGGGCGGCGATTTTCGCTCTAACCGGATCCAAAAGGTAGTGAGGATTTCCCTTCGGGTGAAGGTCGCCTTCTGAGCGATCCACAAGCGTCGGGGCCTCGAGCACCGGAACTCCCACAGAACAATCTATGTATCCAGGCCGGCCTAAAAGAATTTTGGGATTATTTGCCACCTCCAAAAGTGCTGGGAGCCATGAGTGTTCATCCTCCAAACCAATTAAGACTAGCACGTCGGCCCGGTTTAGCCTGGGAACAAAGCTCGGCTTCATGGGAACGCCGTGCGGATCTTCAATTCCCGTAGCTAGACTATCTACATTCACCAACTCTTTGCCGATCTGACGAGTAATATCAGCCAAAACAATGCCAGCGATATGAAAAACACTTTTAAGTTTTTACTTTTTAACAATCTCAATTTCATAAGCGTACTTCCTTTCAAAATATTAACGGCCTAGGAAACCATGAGTATGAGCACCGATCACAGTGGTCCATTGGAGAAAGAATTGATTGCCACTGTCTGCCTTGTCCGCCTGAAAATTGTTGCCCAAGTGATAGTATTCAAACCGCAGTCGGTTAAATTCGCTGAGGTTCCACGTGATATACGGCGAATAGCTGAGTGTCCGCTTGCTCGGGGTATCCACATTCGGAGCATAGTCGAATTGAAAACCCGTAGACCAGTTCTTATTCAGTTTCAGCTCGGCGTAACTATAGCCGCCATAAGACTGCTGGTGCTTCGTACCATCGTCAAACGGGAAGCGCTCGCCGTTGGCAAAGAACTCCGACCCCCACGTGAAACCCTGATAAACTGAGCTGCCCAGGGGTTGATAGCGGTAAGTCAGATCGATACCGTTGAGCATCCGAGCCCCGCCGGAGACGTCACCCGCGAGGCGCACCGAAGGCGTGTAGGCGAGGCTGGTGCCCAACTCAACACTGTGATTATCAGTAATATCAAAATAAGTGTTGAGCCTTCCGAGATAAGTAAACTGGCTCCCGGACCGCAATACCGTATTGTCGATTCTGTCGTTGCCCTCTCCAATTTTGTTCATTGCGCCGAATGTCGCTCTCATGAAAAAAGGCGTTGGAAAAAGATAGTTCACTTCCGCCCCATCCGCCTGCGTTTCGCCGCCCACCATCCGAGTGATGGACAACGGTTCATTCACGAAGGGCAGCTCGTGTTCATGGATCTTGGGAAAGCGCCCGAAGTCCGCCAGAAAGCGACCTCCCTTGACCGTCAGGTTCCAGGGCAGCGAAGTGGTGATCGCTGCAGCTTCATCTACCTCTACGCCATCCTTCGTCCCATTGATAAAACTATACATCCGCGCGAATGGATCAACGGTAGCGGCAATTCCGAGCTCTGCGCTGCGAAAATCAAACAGTCCTCCGGCTGTGCCCCGCTTTTGGATATTGGCATCGAGCACAAGACCTATGGACGGGTTTAGCGCGGTCGGCGCACTCTGCACTGCCTGGACCGATTTTTCGACCTCACCGATTCTAGTCGAGCTGGCGGATTTTTCCCTTTCCAGCTGGTCGATGCGATCCAAAGCTTTTTTTAACTGCTCCTGCATGTCCCCAATCTGTTTCCTTAGTGTATCTGTAACAGATTCCTGTGCTAAGCCAATTCTCGGAAAAGCAGCCCGCGTGCTCTTCTTAAAAAAATCCATAAATCCACCTCCCCAAAGACGAAGATATTCTCCTCCCATCCGACCAGGAGGGAAAAAAGAGATTAGATTGAAAAGAAAGAGTTAAAGGGAGGTAAAAGATGGAGGCGCGCGAACCGATGGAGAATTTATTGAAAACCAGCCGAAAACTTGAGCTTCATTAAGCGTAACGATCAGGATCTGAAGCGAGGGACTGTAGTCAGCCAGGGATGGAGCTAACCCTGCCTGAATTCGGGCTCCATAATAACAGCTACATTCATTGCTGACTCGTGCAGTTGAATTGAAAAAATGGAGGTGTAAAGGCAGGAAGAAAACAAAGAAAAGTACTGCTACCCCGACGAGACGGCGCGAGGTTGGGCCCTTTTTCTTCAAACATCGAAAGGACACAGTGCCGACGCTAGCCAAGTGGGTACGGGTTGTCAAGGAAATAAAGACTCCGCTACACGGGGATTCGGCCCAACCCCGGCCGGTCGAGAACTTTGCGTCTCCGTACCGAAACGGAGCGATAGCAGGAACACCGCAACCATCATGACAGCACCGGCGACCTGGCATCTCTCAGTGAGTGATAGGACGAGGGATTCACGCAATTTTTAGTAACCAAGTTAGTTGCTCCCAAAAATGTGGGTATGATTTCCACGACGGCAAAACTTTTTACTTTTGGCAGCGCTGACACAGGCCGAGAAATCGTAACTCATGCTGCGTCACCTGAAAACGAAACCGCCTTCTAATGAGCTTTTCGATTTCCTCCATCTCGCAATCTTCAAAATCCTCGGTCTTGCCACACCCCCGGCAAATCAGGTGATGATGGTGTTCACGATAGTCGTCCGAAAGCTCGTAGCGGCGTCCCTCCGGTATGTGGTCCACTGCTGTCAGCACCCCCACTCGGCAGAACAAATCTATGGCTCGATAGACTGAAGCCAAATCGGTACCCTGATTAGAGATCCGCCGATGAACCTTCGAAGCCGTTAGCGGTTTGCTTTCATTTAAAAACACGTCAAGGACTTGACGCCGCGGGCCGGTCAGACTAAAACCTTGCGACGCCAGAGTTCGCCGCATGATCTCAGTGGTTCGATCCATGCTTTGCTAATATAGCGCAAGCCTCCTTAATGCAATCATTTTCACATTACCCATCAGATAGCAGTTTCCCGAATTGCGAATTATTCGCAATTAACATCCGCCTCATCTCTTGTCAAGCCGCCCCCTCGACCAACATCGGGTTAGAGGCCGCAAATATGACCCCTTCATAATTGAAAACACGTGACAAGCTGCGGGCTCCGTGGGGTTTGAGCGGGATACTTGAACGGAGACTATTCTGCCAACGAATGGGCAATATAAATAAGCATAGCGCCGCTCAGGGTCATGACGGGTAACCAGCGCGACTGCCCGGCTTCATGAGCCGCGGGAAGCAGACAGGTTGCGCCTAGGTAGAGGAAGACTCCCGAAAACCAGCCAAGGATCAAAGCTAATAGTGGCGTTGGTATCACAAATGCGGATTGCAAAGTTGTTCCGATCAGCGGGGCAATAGCCGTAGCGGAAAGAACGGCGGTGACTTGCCGCGTACTATGCCGCGTGCTTAACATTACTCCAACAGAGCTGGCGCCATCGGCAATTTTGTGAACCATGACCGCCGCGGCAACCAACCAACCCATCTCATTACCGGCCTGAAACGCCCCCCCGATCGCAACTCCGTCGAAGAAACTATGGATGCCGATTCCCAATGCGCCCCAGGTGCCAACCTTTTGCCGAAGATTGCAAACCGAATTTCCATCGTGGACATGGTCGTGGTGCACCGCATGTTCAAACAGATAAAAGACCAGAAATCCTAAACCGCATGCGAACAGCAAATGCTGATGATGCAGCGGAGACTGCGATGCCTCCAACAGGTCCAGTGCCTCTGGAATGACGTTCAAAAGCGCGCCTGCGACTAAAGCTCCGGCACAGAACGCGAGCACCATGCCACGATAAGCCTCGAGGCGGAGGGCGATAAGACCGCCGCCGAAAGTCATCACACAGCTTGCTCCCGCTAACCAATAGGCTGTCATAATAATGGACAATCCTACTACCTGGTTCGCGATATTTTTGCAATTGGATTGCAAAAATTACATACCCGCTGTAAGTTCAAATTTTGCAGATGAGTGGCGCACACGGCGAAGGTGATCTTAAATTCTCAAATCGACCCTCGTGACGTTCGCGCCTGGCGCGGCGTGGACGCAACGTAGCTGATCTTCGGCTTCAAGTTGCAGCTGGCATCCACCGAGGTGCTAATCGCGAACTGAGTTCTGGCTAAGGCTCGTCTCCGCTCACAACAATTCACTTTGCCGTGGATAGACCGCGATTCCCATGACCAGTCTCCTTTGGCTCTGCTTCGGGTTCTCGGGCGCTGCTGCGTTGGCGTTCGAGATGCTATGGATGCGCTCGGCGGGAGTTGTGCTCGGCACGACCGTTCTTACCGCAGCAACCGTTCTAGCCTGTTACTTTGCCGGCCTGGGGCTTGGCGCTGTCTCCATGCGTGCCTTCTCGTCTCGGCCCGTGCGGCTCTACGGTTATCTCGAGCTCGGCGCAGCAGCGGGTGCGCTCTGGTCGCTAGCGGTTTTCTCGTTGCTGGCGCACGACACCGCGCAGGTTTGGCTTTCCGCCGCAGGAATTGCCGGCCGCGTTGCCGCTGTCGCAGTAGCTATCCTACCGACTACATTCTGCCTGGGCGCGACGCTTCCGTCTCTCGGGCAAGCTCTTGCCAGTGTCGAAACCGTGGGACGACGTGGCGGTCTCCTCTACGCCATCAACACTACGGGCGGTGTGCTTGGCGCAGCAGCCGCAGGCTTTGGCCTTCCAGTCTTGGTTGGCGTGCGGGCGAGTTACGGTATTGCCGCCGGCATCAGCTTGCTGGCCGGACTCATGGCAATCATGATTGGGGATCGTTATGAGAAGGCATCCGGAACGGAGTCGGGTGCGAAAAAAAAGGAGAGCGCGGCGCATCGTACGCGTTTGCGATTCGTCGCCGCCGGCACGGGTTTCTTGGGCCTTGGGCTCGAAGTGCTTTGGATACGTCTCTTTGCTCAAGTTCTGCATAACTCGGTTTATTCCTTCACTGTCGTAGTCCTGGTCTTTCTCCTCGCAATTGCGACGGGTGCGGCACTCGCGGCGCTCCTGCTCCGTCGCGCCGCACCGACTACCGTGGCGGCAATGGCGTTGGTGACCGCAGCGGCTGCCACTATTGGTGGGCTTTGGCTTTTCGTGTACTGGACGGGCGGGCTCGCTTACTTCGGCATGCGTGCTGGCTTGGTCGAGTATCTTTTACGGATCATGGCCCTCGCCGCGGTTACAGCAGGTCCTGGAGCAATCGCATCGGGAATGATTTTGCCAGCGCTGTGGGCGGCCTGGACCGAACAAGTGTGGCCCATCCGTTGGGAGACCTTTCGGCGGCAAACGTTTTCGGTGCAGTTTTCGGCGCGGTGGCCACGGGTTTCTTGATTATCCCGACGCTCGGGGTTCGAGGGAGCCTGCTGGTTGCCGCAGTGATGTATGTTCTGCTTGCCGATCTGCTGGCGCCGCCGCAAACCCGTTTCAGACCGCTTGCCTATGCTGTGCTGCTCGCCATAGTGATCGCCAATCCATTGCTCGCGCCTCTCGTGCATCTCCGCTCTGAAGGCGAAACTTTGCGTGACATGCTGGAGGGAGCAGACGGCATTGTCACAGTGACAGAGGGAGGCGGAGATCTCCAACTCCGGCTCGATAACTACTACGTACTGGGCCGCAGCGCGGCAGCCGTCACCGAGCGGCGCCAGGGCCTGCTTCCGTTGTTGCTCCACCCCAATCCGCGCCGTGTCGCCTTCATCGGCCTCGCCACCGGCATCAGCGCAAGCGCGGGACCGGCGCTGGCCGTAGAGGACACGACGGTTGTTGAGCTCGTACCGGAAGTCGCGATGGCGGCTCGCGCGCACTTCGCCCCCTGGAACGCAAAGTTGTTGGAGCGCCCCGATGTCCACCTTGAGCTAGACGACGGTCGTCGCTATCTGGCGGCCAGCCAAGATCACTTCGATGTCATCGTGTCCGACCTGTTCGTCCCCTGGAATCCGGGAACAGGAAACCTGTACGCGCGCGAGATGTACGAAACTGCGGCTCGCCGCCTCGCTGCAGACGGGCTTTTCTGCCAGTGGTTGCCGCTCTATCAACTGACACGCGAGGAATTCGACATCATTGTTCGTACGTTTCTTGCTGTCTTCCCGCAGGTAAGTCTCTGGCGTAACGATTTTTATTCGGAGCTCCCGGTCGTCGGATTGGTCGGTCAGCTTACACCGCGGCCGGTTGACCTCGCACACATTCGCGAGCGCGTGCTTCGGCTGCCCGACTGGAGCAAGGACCCGCTTTTTTCAACTCCTCGAGGTCTATTGATGCTCTATGTTGGTAACCTCAGATCCGTGGCTGATCTCTTTACCGCCACTCCCCTTAACACAGACGACCGTCCGCTTATTGAGTTCCTGGCGCCCCGCTTGACGCGGGTCAACATACCCGGCAACACGGATTGGTTCACGGGAGAAGCTCTAGCTTCGTTTTACGATATTCTTGAAACGCGCTTGGCAGGCACTTCCGACCCGCTTTGGCCGGCATCGAAGGAAATTACCTCTGCTGGCCGGGCCGGGACAGCGCTCTATCACTACGCCGTCGCTGCCGCGCGGCATGATAACGTCGCTGTCGCACGGTACCAAATGGAAGTGCGCGAGTTGGTGCCCGAAGTCGTCCTCGCTGCTGGAGCAGCGAACTCCCAAGCAAGCTTTGATAAACCTCAACAGAACTTAGAAGGATTGCTCAGGCAGCAGGAAGTGCTCCACCAGCAACTTGAAGAGATGCAGCGGCGACTTAGCAAACTCTCGGAGTCTAAGGATGACACGAAATGATTAATCTGCTATTAAGCCCTTCCTCGTGAGCCGATCAAACGCGCCGAGTTCGCGATAACTGGGATTGAGGACAGCTCGTGCAGCAGTGCGCCGGTGACCGGATTGAGAATGCCTGGAATTGTTAGTCCCACCGCACCAGCCAGCACAGCGAGAGAGAAAACAAGATTCTGTTTGATCGCTCGTATGGCTTGCCTAGAGAGCGTTAGAAGATGTGGAAGTCTTGACAAATCATCCGCCAGCAGCGCAATCTCTGCGGTCTCAATGGCAACGTCGGTACCCGCAAGACCCATGGCTATTCCCACATCAGCAGTGGCGAGTGCCGGTCCATCGTTGACACCATCGCCTACAAAAGCGACCCTCCGACCTTCAGATTGGAGTCTTTTTACAATCTTCACTTTGGTCTCGGGTAAAGTCTCCGCATAGACCTCGCTGATATTGAGTTCAGCCGCAATTTGATTCGCCGTTGCCCAGTTGTCGCCAGTGACAAGGACGGTGCGTATGCCAAGCGCATCGAGTTGGCTCACTGCGGCTCGCGCCTCCGGCCGCAGTACGTCTTGCAAAGTGAGTATGCCGGTAACTTCCTCGCCGATTGCTACTCCGACAACGGTTTGGCCGGGGACCATCTGCTCGCCAGCTGTAAACTGCAGATTCTCAGCCGAGAGGAGACCTTGTTCGACCAGCAATTGCGGGCGGCCTAGAAGCAACCTGCTACCATTTACGGCTGCGCGCACTCCCATGCCCGGCATGACCTCGAACTCCTCTGGATCCGGTATGGAAAGGCTGCGCGCTTGAGCCGCTTGAACAATGGCTCGGCCCAGCGGATGCTCGCTGAATTTTTCCGCCACCGCGGCAAGGTTGAGTATGTCTATTTCTTCCAGGCCATTGAGCGCGATGACTTGAGTCAACTTAGGTTGCCCCACAGTAAGCGTCCCGGTCTTGTCGAAAATTACCGTATCTATTTTGGCGAGCGCTTCAATGGTGGCGCCTTTTTTTACCAGGCTTCCCCGCAGAGCCGCATTGCCGATGGAAGCGACCAGGGCGGTTGGCGTTGCGAGCACCATGACACAGGGACAAAAAACAATCAGCATGGTAATAGCGCGCATCATATCGCCGCTCCACCACCAGAGCAGCAAACCTAAAGCAACCGCGGTTGGAGTATAGAATTTGGCGTAACGATTCAGCATCCTCTCAATCGGGGCTTTCTTCTCTTGAGCTTCCTCGACCATCCTCCGGATCTGCCCCAAGGTGGTCTCCTGCCCTACTTTCGTCGCGCGCACCTCGACCGTGCCAACCTCGTTAAGAGTTCCGGCGAAGACCGTATCGCCGGGCTGCTTTTCCACAGGCAAGCTTTCGCCGGTGATCGCTGATTGGTTGACCGACGCCGTTCCTGTAATAACTTCTCCGTCCACTGCAATGCGCTCACCGGAACGAATCAACAACAAATCACCGGCCATGACTTCCTCTAATACAACGACGATGTCCCTTCCTGCTTTACGGACGGTGACGCGATCAGGCAGGAGCTTTGACAAGGCTTCAAGGGCTTTGCCAGCCCGCGCGGCAACGAAATTCTCGAGCATTCCACCTATCAGCAGAAGCACCGCCACCACGGCCGCAGCGGAGTATTGACCGATAGCGATGGCGGCAGCAGTGGCGAGAGAGACAGGAATATCAGCGGTGAAGTCGCCATGGCGTATACCTTCAAAGGCCGACCACCAGATGAACATGGATCCAACCAATGCTGCCGCCAGATAAAATGGAGCACTGGTCTGATGGGGATCACCGCTGCTCAAGAGCCCTTTGGGATTGTGAACCGTAGCGATGATCAATAACAAGAAGCTAAGCAGCGTAAAGAGCGTGCTCGGATCGAGAAGAAAATCGCGGTAATGTTGAGTAAATCCCTTGACACCGCGAGCACAGGTAGTGCAAAAATCTTTGGCATGAACGAACATTGGCTTTTTCCCCTACGAGAAGATATCGCGGCTACCCTATAGGATACCCCCCTAGGGTATATGACGGTTGTTTGATTTGCAACTTTAAAGAGAGAATCGATGGCTCACGTTATTCGAGATAAAAAGAAACTGCTAAATCGAGTGCAGCGCCTGCGCGGGCAGGTAGATGCGATTGCAAAGGCTTTGGAGCAAGAGCAGGAATGCTCGGTAATCCTCCACACGATTGCGGCCTGTCGAGGCTCTTTCGATAGCCTTATGGCGGAAATTTTGGAAAGCCATATTAGGTTTCACGTGGTCAATCCCGATCTTGATCCTCGCTCACAACAATCCAAGGCCGCGCAGGAACTGATTGATGCGCTGAGAACTTACTTAAGATAGTACTAGCCTAAACAGCGGCCCTTCAGCCTCCGGGTTTTCTCGACTCCAGTTGTCCAAATACCTCCTTCATGACCGTCTCGGCTACGAAGACATTGGCTTGGCCAGTTAATATGACGCCGTAAAGCGGGACCGGCCGCGAGGGACGGCGTACCTGCCACAGGATCGCGCCCGTTTTTGGATCGACCATCATCACGTCCAGCGCGACGATCACGCCGTCGGCTTTCATCCCACGCTCGTCCGGTGTCGGCTCCCAGCGCCGCACTTCGATGTATAGGGCCGCCGCGTCCAGCTTTGCGTCTTGCAGAATTTGCGCCGCCATCTGCGGGCTGGTCGGTACACGATCTTTGGTTGACAGCTTTACAATGCTGGGTTCAACGACGTCGAAACCCTTCGCCGTGAGCTGGGCACGAGCCTGTTGGGCGAGCAGATCTTCGATTGTTCTCGACGGTAGACCCAGGAGTTCGCTCTCTGTTGCAGTGGGGCGAGTCTCGGCCACGCCAAGCCGATAGGGCGGCAAAACCGCTACCCGTCGAACACTTTGCGGGAGAGAAGTAACGACTGTTGATGTGCAGCCAATTGCTCCGAACAACGCACCCACAAATGCGACTCGAATAATGAATCCCATCCTCATATTCGTGCCTCCTCTTCCGTCGAGAAATACCTCCGGAAGTCAGCCCCTTTTATGAATCGGTGCGAGCGCACTGCTTTCGCTCAGTCGCGACTGCCTACAAGTTCGCCGCTAAGTTCGTTAGCGCGCGACGGTGGCGCAACGAATGAGTCTACTTGTTTTGGCTTTCGCGATACTTCTGCCACGCGGCGATTCCCGCTTGCGCTGCCTTCTCGTCAACGCCGGACGGCAAGCCCGACACACCTACGGAGCCAACCAGCCGATTGTTGATTGCGAGGGGCAGTCCACCGGAAACCAGATACACCTGACCGGGGTACATGTTCATGATGCCATAAAATCGGTTGGGAGCCGTTGTGAGAAGTTCGGCTATCGCCGCTGTAGGCTGTCGCGCCATGACCGCGGCAAAGGCCTTGCCGGTGGCCTGGCGCTCCGAGTTGAACGAGGTGCCGTCCATCCGATCCACCGAGACCAGGTGGCCGCCGTCATCCAGGACAGCGACCGACATCCGCATCTTCAAATTCCGGGCATAAGCCACCGCGCCCTCGATGATGATGCGCGCTTCCGCCAGCGGAATCGAAGACGAAGAGACGATGGGATTTGCTGGTGGAGCGGTTGGTTCAGACCCAGAAGCGGCCGGGCTCTCCCCGGTCGATCCAAAAATCACCAATAGACTAAGTAACGACAAAAACCGAAAACTTTTCATAGCATGCCTCCTTATGGTTAAAGTCGTGAATGGGAGAAAGCATGTCAATCTACGTCAAATCCAAATTCGCCGCCAGGGTTTTTACTTATGAGACGAGAAGTGTCACCGTCTTAGAGATACGAGCCATTAACGCAGGTCGATCTGATCGCTTCTTCGTCTCGTACTGGTGCCCATGCCAACACTCGTAAATAATCCTCATCTCCGTTTCACAAAGCACGGTTCCCACCACGCCACAACGCGGGCAAAGTTTGCCCAACACCCTCACCGGAGAATCAGACTCCGCGACCTTCGGTTGGCGATCTCTGATCTCCTCGCCAACATGGTTTTGTACGGAATGCGCTAGTGGGAAATGACCAATAGTCAACCT
>WNFP01000236.1_pt1 | contig 65447 bp, 60 predicted proteins | sample 5400201 | NCBI WGS metagenome assembly WNFP01 (sample SAMN13153355, study PRJNA577476) | soil metagenome | isolation source: 115 cm saprolite under Madrone tree | place: USA:California | collected 2016-06-14
AAAGCTCATGAAAGTCGCTCAGGGCTTTTTTTCAATAGGTTGCGCGGTGATGGAGAACTGACTTTCGACCCTGTTCGTCATCTTCGCATGCTGCCAATGCGTCGTGTCAGGAACCCACCGAGGGCATGGTATGCGCGAGTGTACAGCCGGTAGGAATCCCCTCCGTTCACGAAGGGGAGGATGTCAAAAACGACCTCAAAACGCTTTCTCGCTCCTTGGTACTCGCAACCGGGCGCTCGCGCCCCTCGGCTCTCGCAGTCTCTGCGATCGGCGCTTGGGCTCCCGCCTCGCCACCCACGCCTTCACCTGCCGCCGCGAAGCTGCCGGCAGGTCGCGAAACAGAATCCCCGCGCGTCCGCCATCGTCTGCCCACATGACTTCCCCGGAACCTTCAATCAAATGGGTTGTCCCAGGCAGGATGAACCGTAGCGGCACTTCCGCGGCCGGCACCGGCTCGGCCGCCTGTACCGACAGCCCATCTTCGCTCAACTCGAGCACCAGCGCCGGTACCGGGCACACATCCCCAAATCGCAGATAAACCATGGATTCGGTCTGCCGCCGCGATGACCGCCGGCGATCCGGCAACATGAACACCCGCCCCGCTCGCAAGGATCGCAATACCTGCTCGGCGACCAGAGGTTTATACAACACGAAATTCGCACCCGCCTCGAACGTCCCCGCAATATCGGTGCGCGCACCAATCATGGCGAAGACCACAGGACGACGCGGCGCGGGCGCGAGCCGCGCCATATGCGCCACCTGCGCCGCTCCGGGCAGACTGAAGTCCACCACCAGAGCCGAATAGTGCGCCAGCGCCAGAAGTTCCATTGCCTCCTCCGGAGAGGCGCACATTTCCTCGTCGATTTCCAGTGTCTCGAGGGCGCCCACCAGCACCGGCAACGACGCCTGTTCGCGGCACATCAGCAGCGCATTCAGCTTCATAGCGCGCAGCTTATGCCCGCGCCTGCCAACCGTAAAGTGACGCGAGTAATCGGAGGTTCTTACCAAAGGTGGATCTTATGGAGGTGAAAAAGATGGGTTGGGTGCCGATCAGCCGCTTGAGTCCTGGCACTGATTCGTCTCCGGGCATGCCCTCTACGAAACCGCCTTCTGCACTTCCTCGGGGAAGAAATCGTCCATGGGATAGCCCTGGTCCTGCCACGCCTTCAGCCCACCCTGCAGGGGGCGCACTTTCGTGATTCCGATTCGCTTCAGGTCCATCGCCACCTTCGCGCTGGTCGCCTCCGATGGACACGTGCAGTACAGCACGATCTCCCGGTCGCGCGGGATCTCGGCATTCCGCGACGGCAGTTCGTCTGGCGAAATCCGTACGGCCGTCGGGACCGTCCGCGGATCCACCACGAACTCCAGCATGTGGCGCAGGTCAACGATGAACGGCCGCTCCCCGCGATCGAGCGCCGCCTTCACATCCTCCACCGTGATTCGCGACACGCGCAGCGAGCGGATGAACCGCTGCCGCTGCACGTATTTCCACACCACATGCAGGACGACGGCTCCCACCATCATCAGCAAAAGCCAGCCCAGCGCGGTCTCGAGCAAGACATCAATGGGAAGCTTGCGCGCCGGGATGTATCCGATCAGCGCACACCCCGCCGCCCACAGCAGCGATCCCAGGGCATTCAGGATCAGGAACCGTTCGCGCGGCATCTCCGAAAGGCCCGCCACCGGTGCTGCCAGGCGTCCCACTCCCGGGACGAACTTGGAATATAGCAGCGCTCCGGTCGTGTGCCGCCCAAACGCATCCTCCGACTTCCGGGCACATGAATCAGGCTCCAGAGAAATCTTGCAGAGTATCCGCAGCACCGAAGCGCCGCGCTTCCGCCCCAGTTCGTACCAGAGCCAGTCTCCGATCTCCGACGCCACCACCGTCAGCCCGATCACCGCAGTCAGGCTCATGTCGCCCAATCCGGCCACCGCCCCCGCGGCAATCACCACCGGCGTCACCAGCAACGGCAGCCCGATCCGTTCCAGCAGCGCCGCCAGAAACAGCCACCAATACCCATGCCGGATAATTTCCTGGACGTGTGGATTCACTGAAACTCATCCCTCCCAGCCGCCGCAGTCCGCACCCGACCACTCCCCCCCAAGGCCGTCTCGGTACTCGGTACTCGCCCGCCCTCAGCGTACTTTGGCAAGGTACTGATGCACCATCTGCACGGTAATCGACCCTTCCCCCACCGCCGACGCCACCCGCTTGATCGACGAATGCCGCGTATCTCCGGCCGCAAACACTCCCGGAATCACGCTCTCAAAAATGAATGGATCCCGCTCTTCCTTCCATCCCTTCACCCGTTCTCCATCCTTCGGCAACAGCGATCCAGTCAGAAGGTATCCACGATCATCCATGGGAAGTTTTCCACGCAACCACGCCGTGCACGGCATCGCCCCGATGAAGATGAACAGGGCCGGCGTCGGCGCCGTCTTGGTCTCACCGGTCTCGTGGTTCTCGATCGTGATCGACTCCAGGTGCCCGTTCCCATGCACCTCCACGACCTCCGACTGGGTCTCCACCCGAATGTTCTCAATCTGCCCGATCTGGTCGATCAGATACTGCGACATCCCTTTCTGCAGCGAATCGGCTCGCACCAGGATCGTCACGCTCCTCGCAAACTGCGCAAAATACACCGCCGCCTGCCCGGCAGAATTCGCGCCGCCCACCACGTATACGTCCTCGCCCGCGCACAACTGCGCCTCTGTCATGGCTGCCCCATAGTACACTCCAGCCTCCTGCAACGCCTCCACGCCCGGCACATCCAGCTTTCTCCACGACAGCCCGCTCGCGATCAGTAATGCATGACAACTGATCTCGCTGCCGTCGCGCAGCTTCACAAACCGGTAAGGTCCATCCACGCGCAGCCCCACAGCTTCCTGGGGAGAAAGAATCTCGGCGCCAAAACGCCTGGCCTGCGTAAACGCCCGGCGCGCCAGATCCGCGCCCGTGAGCCCGGAAGGAAATCCCAGGTAATTCTCGATCCTCGAACTCATCCCCGCCTGTCCGCCCGGCGCCGAGCGCTCCACCAACAGGGTCTTCAGCCCCTCTGACGCTCCATACACGGCCGCCGCCAGCCCTGCTGGACCTCCGCCGACAATCACGAAGTCATAAAAGGTCGTCTCCGCCCGCGTGCGCAATCCGATCCGTGCCGCCAGTTCCTCCACGGGAGGATTCGACAGCACCTCGCCCCCCGGCAGCACCACCAGAGGTAGGGATGCCGTCTTCAAATCCACACTCGGGATGAGCGCCTGGATCTCCGCATCCGGCGCCGCGATCTCGACATCGGTCCACTGGTAGGGAACCTGATTCCGACCCAAAAAATCCTTCAACTGGTGGCTCGACGGAGACCAGCGCGTCCCCAGCACCCGCAAGCCCGAGTACGGTGCCCGGTACTCCGCCTGCCAGTCTTCCAGCAGATCATCCAACACCGGATACAGCTTCTCCTCCGGCGGGTCCCACGGCTTCAGCAGGTAGTAATGAACTTTCGCGGTATTGATGGCCGCAATCGCCGCGTTCGTATCCGCATACGCAGTCAGCAAGGCCCGCTTCGCCTGCGGGAAAATCTGCATCGACTGCCCCAGCACTTCCAGGCCCGACATCTGCGGCATCCGTTGGTCGCATAACATCAGCGCCACGCTGTCTCCGCGCGTCTTCAACTGATGTAACAAGTCAACCGCCGCGCCCCCTGAATCAGTTCCCAGGACACGATAGTCCTTCCCATACTTCCGCCGGAGATCGCGCTCGACTGCCCGCAGGACTTCGGGCTCGTCGTCCACACTGACAATTGCTGGTGACGTTGCTGCCATCCCAACTCCTTAAAGGTTCCAGTTAGAGTATCCGATGAGCCACTCCGCGGACCCTCCCACGGAATTGTGGCCAGAATGAATGGAAAACGATAATTGCGAATGGATCAGGGGCACCCAATCTCCAGGTCAACCAAAACCCCTGCCGCACGAACCGCCGCGTGCTGCGGTTCCACGCGGGCCCCAGCGCCAGCATCCACCGGGCAAACCAAAACCTCAACCCCACTCTCGCACATTTAGACGCCCCTCACCCCAATTTGGATTCGGAACCCGCGGCCCCATCCCCCATGGGGTTGTCATTCCCAGTCCATCCATCTGGCTTTCACGCAACTCGCTAACCGGCGACCCGATTAATATCCACGCTCGCGAGCACCCGATCGGGATTACCTGCCCGCGCCACCCGGATCATCGCCCTGCCCAGGCGCTCGGTGGTGGTCACGTACTTGGGGACCAGCGCCTCCCCCACAGGATAAAGCGGCGCCAGTACCGCGTAGACGATGCCATACCATTTCGTCCTGGTCTGCGCCCCATGCACCGGCTGGATGTAGCCCGGCCGAAACATGTACGCCGCCTTGAAGGGCATCCGCAGCAGGGCATTTTCGGTCGCGCCCTTTACCCGCGCCCACATCATGCGCCCGCTCTCGGTGCTGTCGGTCCCAGCGCCGGAAACGTAGAGGAACGTCATCCCGGGACTCGCCTTCGCCAAACTCCGGGCAACCGATAGGGTGAGATCGTAAGTGAGATGCCGGTACTCGGCCTCGCCCATTCCGGCTGATGAAACACCCAGGCAGAAAAAGCACGCGCCATATCCGGAAAGTTCGCCCTCGATCGCCGAGAGATCAAACAGATCCGGGCGCACAATTTCGTTCAGCTTCGCATGCTCGTGCCCGGTCGGGCTGCGCCCCACCACCAGAACGCTTTCCACCCCAGGGTCGAGCAGGCACTCCCGCAAGACGCCCTGCCCCACCATCCCCGTCGCTCCGAACACAATGACCTTCACGGAATACCCACCTCACCGCCACGAGCCATCCGACCAAAACAGAATACGCGGGACAATATCGTCCCGCGTTTTCTGCCGGTTATGCAAACACTCGAGGGTTTTGATCGAGGAGGTGCTAATCCCCGCCTTGCAACTGTTCCACCTGGTTCAGCAACCCCGCCGCCTGAGTCACCAGATCCAGAGTCGACTTGGAGTCAATGGACTTTCCATTGAACTCTGCATCTTCCAGTTTCTGGATGATCTGGGCCGCAAGCGCGTCGCGCAGCCCGGTCAGCGCGCTCAACTGATTTTCCAGATTCGTGTAGGTGGAATCATCCCCCGCCAGCGCCCGCGTCGACACCTTCAGACTGGCCAACCCCAGTTTTCCGACCGGAGCCGTGATCTGCTTGTACGCATTCGCCAGCAAGGTGAAGTTGAATTGACTTCCCCGCAGCGCCTCGGGCAGTGCCCTGCTCCGCAAAACCTCTACCAGCGCCCGGCCATCGTGCGAGTAGTCGTCGTTCAATCCGGTCAGCAGCAGCATCGTCGGGCGGACATCGGTGTGGTCCGACCAGACATCCTCCTGCACGCCCTCGTGGTCCACTCCCGGACCAACCAACCCCAGGAACGTGGTATTGATCTCGGGCGCGACTCCCCCGTGATTCCAGGCAAAGCCCGGGCCCAGGGCAAAGTCGGGCGCACCCGAAGTCTGGAAGAAGAAATCGGGGTTGCCGAACATCACAAACGACGGCGTCCGCTGCGGATCACCGGTCACCATGTGCAGCAACTTCATCTCCACCGCATCCGCCAGGTACTTGGTCAACCGCACCGTCCGTCCCGAGAACGCATCCGGGCCTCTCAGTTGCGCCGCTGCACGCTCAAATTCCCGCGTTGTCGCAGGGCCCGCCGGATTGACGTAGAAAGCGGGCGCCATGTCAAAGTGAATATCGAACGCCGTCGTCGCCAACCCCGGATCCTGCAGATGGAGAAGGTCGGTGAGGTTGGTATCGATTTCCCCGATGGTGCCCGCCGGGTAGGTACACGCCACGTGGACGCCATCGCAATCCGCCGGAGTCGGCGTCCCGCCCGCAAAATGATCGCCCTCATCGGCCGTCAGGACGAACAGGGTGTTGTCCTTGGTGATCCCGTCACTGGCCAGTCGCGCGAAGAATTTTCCCCAGGCCTCGTCGTAGGCCTGCAGCTGGGCTACATAGCCGGCCTGACCGGGGCCGAAGGCAACAAAGTTCACGTGGTCATCGTGCGCGTCGGAAATGTAGGCGAACGTCACCGGAATCCCGTGCTCCTGCATCGCCGCGACATATCCCAGGGTCTGCGCCGCCGAGATTCCGCCAAATCCCGGAAACCCGTTGTTTCCATGGCCGTCGGTGATCACCGTCCCGTCGATGTCGGTCAAGGGGGTCCCCGGGCTGATCACCGGCGCCACAAACTTGTGCCCGAACAGTCCGTTGAATCCCGAATATCCGCCCGGCTCCTGCGGCAGCAGGTCCGGCTGGCCTCCGTTGGCCGACGAACAAACCGCGTCTCCCGCCGCGCAATGCACCGAGATCCCCTCAAAGTCGGCAATCGCCTGGGTTCGGTTGGCTTTCGCCTCGGCGGCTTCGGACGAATTCGCTCCGAATACCGTGGTCACATCGGAAGTGACGTTCTCCAGTTCGATATTCGCGATCGAGACGGCCCCCACATTACAGCCCGCGCGTGTGTACGGCACCCAGGGCGCGGGCGCGTTGTTCCCGTTCGCGTCGATCATGCTGAACACCGGATCGGTCTTCGGATTCACCAGGTCCGTCCAATAGGTGAACGAACTGGCAAAACCGTCAAAAAACGTGCTGGTCCCCGGAAGCGGAAAGAAACCGAAGCTGTTGGCCACCGCCTGCCCGTGGCGGGAGGGATACACCCCGGTCAGCGCCGTCAGAATGTCGTCTGCGGTGTGCGAGATCAGAGGCGTGTGATGATTTGTGAGCAACGTGCCATTGTGCTTGAAGAAGTTCAGCAAGTGCGGCATCTGCTCAAGATCCGACGGAACATTCGGATTGTCCCGTGTGAAATGAACGTTGTCGAACTGCACATAAATGACATGTTGAATCTTCCCGCCGGCCGAATTCAGAGAGCACCCTTGAGCATGGACGGTGGCTGGAACAGAGACCACGGCCAGCAGGATCAGGGTCAGAAATGTGATCCCTGCATGGGAGCGAGTAGGCTGGGATGTGTCAAATCTCACGTCAGACCTCCTTACGATTTTGACGCCGCGGCGTTGATGGACTTTATACGCCCGCCGGCGCCGCGTGTGTAATCAGGTCCATGAATTTTTAGTTAAAAACTCAGGGGTAGCGCGGCCCCCCCGCCCCGCGCCCCTTGAAAGCCCCGGGCTCAATGCCTTGCAGTCTCGATTTTGCAACGTCAAAGTATCCCGTCGGCACGCCTGCCGCGGGCCATTCCGGCAGGAACGCGAAACGGATCACTGCCAATCGATCTGCTCATAGATCTGCCGCAGTCGCTTGCCCTTCGCCGGGCTGATCATCTCGACGAATGCCACCCGACCCTTGAGGTGGGAACGGAATTGAGGATGGCCCTGGCGATTTTGGCTCTCGGGTCCGTTGCGGGCACAGTTGGTCAGCATCGCCTTGAGGCGGTCGAACTCCGGGCGCGCCACACTCAGGCACTGGTTGGCCACCAGGTCCTGCCAGGTGCTGGCGCACCCCCTGCCGCATGATGCGCCTCTTGCGGTGATTCAGGCGAAAACCCTCCTCCAGCAAGATCGCCGCAACCTGGCTGGAGAAACGTTCGACGCTTCGGTCAAACACCTGCTCGCCCGAAAACGCAAGATCGTCGGCGTAGCGCGTGTATGACCCTGCCGCTGACTTTGCCAGTCCTGCCAGCCGGCAATCCAGACGATGAGCGCAGAGGTTTGCGAGCGCTGGCGAGGTGGCGCGCCCTGCGGCAGGTGTGGCCGCGCGTGCAGCGAGCGCGCTTCCCGGATCAGACCGGAATCGATCGGCTCGGCCAGATCTTTCCACACGTCGCCGGGGGTCGCATTCGTGCACAGCCCGCCCAGCAGATCCGCGACCGCTTCGGGGTAGCCCAGCACCCGGAAAAAAGACTGAATTCTGGCCGCCGCGAAGCTCGGAAAGAAATCCTCGAGGTCCATCCGCAAGACAACGCGCTTTCCTACGTGAGGGGCCACAAAGGTCCTGATCGACCGGCCCTTCAGAAATCCCTGCGCCGCCGGATGCGGCGGGATGCTATGCAGAATGCGCGCGAGGATCTTGCCGCTGCACATCTTTTAGACGATGCTTGGGTGCCTCGATCAGACGAATCCCGCCCGATGGCTTGGCCACCGCCCGGTAGTGATCGTGTCGCAGTTGAGGACACTTCAGCCGGTAACCGAGGCCTTTCAGATCGGCGAACCAGAGCAGGTCGCCGACCTCGATCGCCAGCCACTCCGCAAGATCGCCGAGCGACTCAATCGCCGGCACCTCCCAGGTCGCGGCCGCCCGGGCGGGCTGCATCCGCTGCGGCTCGTTCAGCCGTTCCGCCACCGACAACTCGCCGGAATACTTCCTCCAAGCGCGCTGAAATCCCCTGTCCTGAAAGAGAAATTGAATGATCTCGCTCTGCCGCGGGCGCGTTCGTCCGACAAACGTGCGCAGGTAACGCCCGGCCAGGGGACGCAACCAGCGCCCCGGCTTTCCCACCGTGCGCGCCAGCCGTGTGGAGATCGCATCGACACTGGGGTCGCCCATCACAAAAGCAGCCACCAAGGCACGCAACAGGACGTGGCGGGACATAGCAAGCAACCGGCGGACCGCGCTCCAACGAGTCTCACCCTGCATGAGCAATCGTGCGCAGGGCGCACTTGAGCTCAAGCGACGGAATGTCAGTTCTTCCCGCTCCCCCGGGGTAACCCCGGAGAGGCTAAACCGGGCCCGAAAGCTCGATCTAACCAGGCTTGGAGCGCTCCGCCGGCCGGTCCATGGTACCAGCCATTCTCCGGGCCCTGGTAGCGCGGGCGCCGCCGCCCGCACCCGCGAGCCTCTCAGCCCCGCCTTGGGCGTTGGGGCGACAAATACCCGCTGCCAACTCCTGGGCCACGTCATCCAAATTCAGGTGGACATCTTCAGCGCGCTTGCTGATCGGCCACCCGGAATGCCGTTTTCCACAAACCCCAAGGAGGACGGATGAAAGAGCGCCTTCGCTACGCACAAGTTGCTCAGGATGGTTACAAATCGTTGCTGGGGCTGGAACAATATCTCCGGCAATGTGGACTGGAAGAATCGCTGCTTCACCTGATCAAACTGAGCGCCTCCCAAGTCAACGGCTGCGCGTACTGTATCGATATGCACTGGAAGGATCTGCGGGCCATCGGGGAAAACGAACAACGACTGTACTCGCTCGATGCATGGCGCGAATGCCCCCTACTACACCGACCGCGAGCGCGCCGCCCTGTCCTGGACCGAGGCCGTCACCCTGATCACAAACGGTCATGTGCCGGATAGCGTGTACGAAGAAGTGCGCCCGCACTTCACCGAGAAGGAGTTGTCCGATCTGACTCTGGCGGTCGCCACCATCAATGCCTGGAATCGTTTGGCGATTGCGGGGCGCACCGTTCCCGGAACCTACCGGGCTCCCCAGCCCCAGCAGTTCAAAAAAGGGGCGTAGCGACCTCCCTCCGGGTTCCGGCGGATCCGCGAGATTGCCAACCCGACTGAAGGTCCCGGGACAATGGCGGGCGCTTGCCCGCTGTCCCCACGGCGATTCGCTGCGATCCGGCAACGCCTCAGTATCGCCCCCTCGACCACCAGCGCTGCGTTCCCGAATGGCGCCATCCGGAACCCTGCTGGCCTCGTGTTCTAATACCCTTCGAACATTCAGCCGTGCCGACTCGGAGGAAGCTCCCCATGAAAGCGCTGCGGATCGCCCTGCTGTCTGGCCTGTGCCTGTGGTGGTCGCCGTGTCCTGCAAGAGCGGCCGACCAGCCCGCTCGCGCAGTAGCCATCACGATCGATGACCTCCCGGCGGCCAGCAATTCCATGTCAGCGGCGACCATCCATGAGATGACCGCCAGGTTGCTGGGCACGCTGCGCGCTCAAAGAGTCCCGGTCGTTGGCTTCGTCAATGAGAAGAGGCTCTACAGGTTTGGCGAGGTCGATGAGCGCATCAAGGCGCTCGCGATGTGGCTCGACTACGGATTTGAACTGGGCAATCACACTTTCAGTCACGCCTCCTTAAACCGCGTCGGACTCCCTGCGTGGGAGGACGAGGTGGTCGCAGGTGAGAACGTAACGCGCCTCCTGCTTACCGATCACCAGATGAAGCTGCGTTATTTCCGCCATCCCTACCTCCACGTCGGGCGCGACCTCGAAACCCGCCGCCGGGCCGAGGCCTTCCTCACCGCCCGCGGCTACCACATCGCTCCCGTAACCCTGGACGCCTGGGACTGGATGTACGCAGGCGTCTACGAAGACGCCAAGAAGCGCGGAGATGCGGCCCTGCAGGACCAACTGGCAACCAGTTACCTGGCCTTCAGCGACGAGGTGTTTGCGTATTCGGAAAAATTATCCAAGCAGATCATGGGATACGAGCCGGCTCAGATTCTGCTGCTGCACGCCAATCAACTGGAAGCCGATCACATCGGCGAGCTGCTCGAGGTCATGCGCAAGCGCGGCTACCACTTCGTCACGCTCGAAGACGCGCTCGGCGATCCCGCCTACTCGCTGCCCGACACATACGTAAGCGAGGACGGCGCGGGCTGGCTCGACCATTGGGCCATCACCCAGGGCAAGCCACCCCGGGGAGAACCTGTATTTCCCCAGTGGGTCATCGATCGCTCCAAGTCTTTAGCGCACGATCAGAACTAAAGAGGCCGGGAAAGGGATCCTCCCCGGAAGCACCTGGCACTGGGATGCAGGGGATGACCGGAAGGACACGAGTTGAGCCGTGCCGCAAGAACGTTGAATGCCTTTCAATGGAGCGCCTGAGGTCGGCCTTTCCCGCAACCCGGACCGGGCGCGTCCGACAGCCCCAGGCGCGAAGCCTCCTGCGGCCATGTGATATGTTGATTTTCTTCCGGGGCAGATTGCCGAACAGCGCGCAGGGCGTGCCCGTGGGCAGGCCGCACGTTGCAGTGAGAATTTCGCCTTCAGGCACGGTGTGACCAGAAGGCAGTTTTTCCACAGCTGGCGAACCCTGACGTGGAGATCGGGAGTGGAATGATTCGATCCTATCGCGGAAAGCATCCAACAATTCCCGGCACCTGTTACGTGGACGGCTCCGCCCAGCTCGTTGGCGACGTGATCCTCGGCGAGCACGCCAGCGTCTGGATGAACGCGGTCCTGCGTGGCGACGTGCATGAGATCCGCATCGGCGCTCATTCCAACATTCAGGATTGCTCGGTGTTGCATGGAATGAAGGAGCAATATGGCGTCTACGTGGGCGACTACGTGACGGTGGGACATTCCGTAACGCTGCACGGATGCGTGATCGAGGACCGCTGCCTGATCGGGATGGGGTCCATTGTTTTGAATGGCGCTCGCATTGGCGCCGGATCGATTATCGCGGCCGGCACGCTGATTCCGGAGAAAACGCTGGTCGAGCCCAACTCCCTGTGGATGGGCTCGCCCGGCAAGTTCCGCCGAACGCTCGCGCCCTCCGACCAGGAATCGATCATGCGCTACGCCCGCAACTATTTGAGCTACAAGGATTCGTACCTGGCAGAACCGTAGAGTGAATTCGTTCGCGGTCCTCCACCGAAATGTCATGGCCGAAAAGCCGCGCATCGAAGATGCGCCACCGGAACCGGGAACCGGAAACCGGAAATTGAGAGCTGGTTTCAGGAACTGAGAACTGCATGATCAAGGCTGTCCGTGGAACCCGAGACCTTTTACCGCCGGAGACGCAGCTGTGGAATTCCGTCGAAGCCACCGTGCGCGAAGTCTTTCGCGCCTACAACTTCCAGGAAATTCGCACGCCGGTCTTCGAGTCGACCGAACTGTTTGCCCGCGGCGTCGGCGAAGAAACCGATATCGTCTCAAAGGAAATGTACACCTGGGAGGACCGCGGCCGCGCTCAGTCCGACAAGGGCCAGTCTCTCACTCTGCGTCCCGAAAACACCGCCGGCGTTGTCCGGGCCTACATCGAACACAAACTCTGGGAACGCGGTCTGAACAAGCTCTACTACATCGGTCCGCAGTTCCGCCGCGAGCGTCCGCAAAAGGGCCGCTACCGCCAGTTCTACCAGATCGGCGCCGAGGTGATCGGCCCATCGACGGCAGGCAGCGAGTCTCCCGCGCGCGACGCGGAAATTCTTGAAATGTTGGCCACCTTGCTCGACCGTCTGGGCATTCAAGGATGGACCCTCGAACTGAATTCCGTGGGCTGTCCGGCGGATCGCGCGCGCTTCAACGAAGCCTTGCGAACTGCTCTCGAACCGGTCGCTGCGCAGATGTGCGCCGACTGTCAGCGCCGCGCCGTGACCAATCCCCTGCGCGTGTTTGACTGCAAGGTTCCCGAGGATCAACCCATCATCGAGAAACTGCCCCGCATCAGCCAGTTCCTCGACGAGGGCTGCCGCGCGCACTTCGACGAGGTCCAGGCGATTCTCCAGACTGTCGGCGTGCCCTTCACGCGGAACGACAAGCTGGTACGGGGCCTCGACTACTACACGCGCACCGCCTTCGAGTTCACCCACGGCGCCCTCGGAGCCCAGAACGCGATCCTCGGCGGTGGCCGCTACGACGGACTCTCCGAAGCCCTCGGTGGACCGGCCGCACCCGGCATCGGCTTCGCCATCGGCGAAGACCGCCTGGTCATGTCGCTGGCCGAGTCCACTCCAGCCCCAGCCCAGCGCCCGGACGTTTACATTGCGCCGCTGGGCGCCGGGATGAATCGCGAAGCGGGCAAGCTGGCGCGTCATTTGCGCCGAGAACATCTCGTCGTTGAGTTAGGCGATGAAAGCTTCAAGCTGAAGAAGTCTTTCGAAGCAGCCGCCAGGCTGGGACCGCGCTACGTCCTCATCGTGGGCGAGAATGAAGTGAAGAGCGACACCTTTGCGCTGAAGAATCAGGAGACCGGCGAGCAACGCTCAGTCCCGCGCGCAGAACTATCCACACAAATCGCAGCCCGATAGCCACTGTCTCGCCCGATCCGAAGACCGGCGGCAATCCATTCTCTGCAGCGTTACCCGCGCTGATCTGCGACCGAAAGGTTTTCTCGGCTCCGGGGCGCGCTACTCTCACTCACCCGTCAGCGCCGGCACGGCCTGCTTGGTTCGCGGCATCGGCGGGGCCACTTCCCGCAGCATGTACGCGTTGGCCAGGTACTGCTGCACCATGCGTTGCGTATTAAAGAACGACCCGTTCAGCGCGATCGCCGATCGCATCACTTCGGTGTAGCGCTGCGACTTCCCATAGAACATCGGCAGAATCTGTCGCTCCAGCTTGTCATACAGAGTGGACACCTCGGACGCCGGATCCTCTTCCACTTCGGCGTTTCCGATGGCCCACCCGGTCACCCCTTCAATCCACCCCTCCGCCCACCACCCGTCCACCACGCTGAAACTGGGCACTCCATTCAACGCCGCCTTCATCCCGCTGGTCCCGCTGGCTTCCTGCGGCCGCATGGGCGTATTGAGCCAGATGTCGACCCCGCTCGTAATCAGCCGTCCCCAGTGCATGTCGTAGTTTTCCACATACACCGTCCGAATCACATCCAGCACCGACCCCGCCCCACTGAAAACGTCGCGGATAATTTTCTTCCCGCCTTCGTCGCGCGGGTGCGCCTTGCCGGCATAAACGATCTGAATGGGGCCGACGTCGCGAGCGATCCGCTTCAGCCGCTCCCGATCCTGAAACAGCAAGTTGGCGCGCTTGTACGTTGAGGCGCGCCGCGCGAAGCCCATGGTAAACACCGCCGGGTCCAGCGAGCTCCCCGTCCGCTGCCGGATCTCGTGAAACAGCGCTTCTTTGGATTTCGCGTGCGCCCCCCGAATATCTTCCAGCGGAATGCTGATCGCATACCGCAGATAGTTGTTGTCGGTCCGCCACCCCGGAATGTACTGGTCGAAGAGCTCGCAGAACGCCGGCGAAGTCCAGGTGAGGGCGTGCACGCCGTTCGTGATTGCGGCAATGGCGTAGTTCGGGAACATCCCGCGCGAAACCTCTCCATGCCGCATGGCCACACCGTTGACGTAGCCGGAGAAACGCAAGGCAAGATAGGTCATGTTGAGCGCATCGCCGTGCAGCGCCTGGGTCTCTTCGAGCAGGGCCACGCGCTCGTCGCCAAGCAATTGTTTTACCAGTGGCTTGGGAAACTGGTCGTGGCCCGCCGGAACCGGCGTGTGGGTCGTGAAGATGCACATCCGCCGGATGCCATCGATATCCAGCTGTTTCACTCGGCCCGCAAAACTCTGGTCCAGGCGCCGTTCCAGCAACCCCAGCGCCAGCAGCGCCGAGTGGCCTTCGTTCATGTGATAGGCCTGAATGCGGTCGTGCCCGAGCTTGCGAAGCAACTGGAACCCGCCCAGCCCCAGAATGATCTCCTGCGACAACCGGTAGTGTTCATCGCCTCCGTAGAGCGAGTCCGTGAGTTGACGGTCCCACTCGGAGTTTTCCGGAACGTTAGTATCCAGCAGGTAAACCGGAACAACATCCCCGTCGATCCCCTGGACGTCGTATTGCCACGCTCGAATCCAAACTTCGCGTTTCTCAATCTCGATCGAAACCCGGCCCTCCACCTCCTTCAGCGTCCGCTCGGGATCCCACTGTTGGGCTTCTTCGGTCTGGTTGCCCGCCGGATCGAGATGCTGGCGGAAGTATCCTTTGCGGTAGACCAGCGTGACCGCCGCCAGCGGCGCTCCCAGATCGGCGGCCGAGCGCAGGGTATCGCCCGCGAGCATGCCCAGGCCGCCGCTGTAGGTGGGCATATTGGGATCAAGCGCAATCTCCATGGAAAAATACGCGATGGTGGGCGGTTTAAGACGTGATTTCATAAAGTGCAAAAATCAACTCTCCAGGGCAAATATCATGGCGCGCCCGCAGCCACTCCGGAAAAATCGTTTTTCTAAAATCGCACCGCACGAGTAGTGGGACCACGGGGTCGACGAGCGAGGCTCGCGGAGGCAACTGCGCGTCGATCATTATTATAGACACAGGCAAGCGGAAACACCGAGCACCGAAGTACCGCCTGACGGGACGACTGAAGAAATCCTGCTCTGGGCGGTCCTGCACTGCCGATTTCTAGCGAGTGATCTCGGGTTCGCGACTCCGAAGCTGCAGATCCGCGTTTGCCGATCCGGAAAATGAATCTCCTGAAGAATGCGAATCGCCTGAAGAATGCAAACAAATCACGGCGGGTGGGCCTGGCGCGGGCGCTCTCGAAACTCGGCTATTGCTCGCGGACCACGGGATTCGCCTTGGCCCGAGCGGGCCGGCTGCGCGTGAACGGCATGGTGCGCCGCGATCCGGAATTCCCCGTGCACCCGGCAAAAGATCGCATTGAAGCCGACGGGCACCCGGTCGAACCCGGACCGCGCATCTACCTGAAGATGAACAAACCTCGCGGCGTGGTAACCACCGCCGCCGACGAAAAGGGCCGCCAGACCGTGTACGCATATCTCGAGGCGAATCTTCCCTGGGTAGCTCCGGCAGGCCGCCTCGACAAAGCCAGCCAGGGGTTGCTGCTTCTGACCAACGATTCCGAGTGGGCTAGCCAGCTCAGCTCTCCCCAGACACATCTCGACAAGACTTACCACGTGCAGCTGGGAGTGGTCGCGGGCGCAGCGCTCGTGGAGTCGATGCAGCGGGGGGTCAGGACCGACTGCGGAGTGCTCCGCGTAAAGCGCGCGGCGATTCTACGGCGCGGCGAGAAGAACACCTGGCTCGAGGTCGTCCTTGACGAAGGGAAAAATCGTCAGATTCGAAAAATCCTGGCAGCTCTGGGCATTGAGATCTTGCAACTGGTGCGCGTCGCCATCGGCCCGCTGGCACTGGGAGAGTTAAGGAAGGGCGAAGTTCGCCAGTTGACCGCACAAGAAAAGCAAGCGCTGGATCGCTCGATGGGGCCCGGCTAGACTCGCAACCTGGTCCCGCGTGCCCCCGGCCGAAGTCGAAGAGAACGTGCCGATTCCTTACACCACCCCACTTGTGATCGGTGGCAAACTGAGGCGCCAGCCGAACGCAGTCGAACGACTCCTTGTCGCACACAAACAGTCTTTCGGCCCGGACGGGCGCTTCTTTAAGGAACGCGGGCGGCACGAAAACCGATCTGCCGGCCTTGCTCGGGAGCCATCACTCCTTGGTGAGCGGATACCCTTTTTCGCGCCAGTCCCGAATTCCGCCGTCCATCGAGATGACGTTGGTGTACCCCATTTTCTGCAGGTTGTCGGCGGCGAGGGCCGAGCGGAACCCGCCTCCGCAGTAAAGCACCATTTCCGCGTTGAGGTCAGGAACTTTTTGTTCCACGTCGCGCTCAATCACTCCCTTGCCCATATGAATGGCCCCCGGGAGATGATCTTGGGCGAACTCAGTCTCCTCGCGAACGTCGACCAGGATGAACTTATCGCCGCGGTCGAGCCGCGCCTTGATGTCGTCGACGGTGGTTTCACGAACACGCGTGCGTGCATCGTCAACAATCTTGAGAAACCGGGGTGGATGCTTGGGAGCCACAATGTCCTCCAGTCGCAGCAATATTCTAGCGGCAAAGCGGGCAGCGGCGACAACCCCGGATTCGGTCGAGCCGCCCCCCCTACCTGCACGTGACCTCCGGCCCCCTCCAGGCGTTCCGATCACTCGGTTGGTAACGCCCTGCCCCGCTCCTCATCCCGGTCTAGCCTCGCGTCCGGTCTAGCCTCGCGTCCGGTCTACCCTCGCGTCAGGAAAATCATCTGCCGATGATTGTTCAGCACATCTTCCACTTCCACGGCGTCCCCGCTGACCCGCACAATCCGGTATCGCCGGTCAACGATATCCCCTTCTCCTGCGATGAACACATCCTCGTCCTTCGAGAGAAAGATCCTCTTTACGCCTCCCATCCGCGAGAACCCGAAAAAGCTCAACCCGATCGGCGGTGGCGACATTACGACGCGCGGCGGATCCGGTTGCGTCGTCGCCGGTTGCGCGCTCGGTGTCTTCGCGCGCTGGACCGCGGGCACCTGAAAAATGTTCCTTCCCGATCCCTTGTACAGCGCCGCCTCGGTAGCGCCCAGATCCTCGACCCCGAGCGCCGGGTCGAGTGAGTCTGCCCGCTTGACCTTCCTCCCGTTGACCAGGCCAGAATGGCTACCTACGCCGCCATGGGCCGAGGCCGCTCGAAATCTCAATTCATTCCCAGCGATCGTTGCCCGGCCAGAGCCTGATCCAATCAACCATCCGGTCGCGAAAACTCCAACCGCCATCCATCCGCATACTGCGATTCTCTCGGGTCGATTCTCCAATTTCGTCTTCACGGCCGCTCTCCGCGCTTGTCCTCTTCAGAACGCTTCAACGCCCCCAGCTTGCGGGCGCGATGTGGCACAGCACTCGAGATCGCATCCCATGCTCCCTCCCCGCATCCCTTGTGGCCGTTCCCGGCAATCCCCTGCGGTCCTCACTCGCTCGCGCCCGCCGAATGCCGAAACTCAACTGGTTTCCGCAACCCTTCCACAGCCCCGCTTCATTCGAGGTGCGCCGCATCTCTCCGACCCTGCCTGCATCTCGATCCTCGTCGTCTCCTTATTACTAGCTCCAGCTTTCGACTCCCGGGGCCCCTCCACCGACGCGATCCGAGATGCGGTTCTCGATCCCGAGGGAGGCTTCGCCTCCGCCGGCGCCTCGATCAAGAGCATGTCCCCGCCTCGCCTGCACCTGCGCGCACTCCATCGATGACGGCGAGGACGCCCGGACGCTGGTCGCCCCGTCATCGTCTGAGAACTCCCTCCCCCCGCTTCCCCCGCTTCTAAAAGAGACTCCAGCGTCACCGACCAGCACCACCGCTGCGTCCTCTCCGCTATCGACCGGCTCCAGTCACCGCAACCCGCAGTCTCTATGTGAGACCCGTGTTAGAAACTCGAACTCGTTGCTGAAGCCTTTGGACGCCCGCAATAACCCGGCGCGGGTCATCACCGATGACGGCTGCACCGGCCCTGCCCCCGATTTCGTTCAACCAGACAAAACGATTGGAATCAGATACTTTCCGGCGGCCTACCGGAAGCCTGAGAATGTTACAGTCGCCACCTGCGACCTAATGCGCCCCGGGCGGACTCAGTTCGTGTTCCAGCTCATCTTTTGAGATCATTCAGCTGAGATCATTCATCCAGAGGATAGTGGAGCGAGCTCCCGGTTGCGGAGCGACCATCGTGGCGTTTCCGTGCCAAGACTTTGACATTCCCACTTGACTTGCCTCAGGAACCTTGCAATAACTATCGAGTCCAACGGGACGAGTTTGGGGGTGTAGTAAGTTTGGCGGAAGTCAGAATTCAAGAGGGTGAATCCCTCGAAAATGCGCTGCGCCGCTTCAAGCGCAAGGTGCAACAGGATGATGTGATCAAGGAGGTCAAGCGCCACTCCTTTTACCTGAAGCCTGGCGAGAAAAAACGTGTCAAGGAAGCCTTGGCGCGCAAACGCAGTCGCAAAAAAGCTCGCAAAGAACAGGACTGACAACCGAATGGGTCGCTGCTCCAATGGGCGGCGGCCCATTTCTTTTTCCCCGCCGTCTCGTGGTCTTCGGGATCGCCAGACTCTCCCGAGTTCGCTCTCTGGCCTTTCCGTTGGTTGTAAACCTGTGTGATCCGCAGGTGGGCCGAATCCAAGGGTTAAATGTTTGAGGGGGGGTGCGTAACGACTCTGCGCGTACTCGCGCGTACGGAGAGCCTCGAGCTTTCCCAAGCGAACGGGATACTCGTGGGGAATGGGGTGAGGGATGGAATTCCAGGACAAGGTTCTCAAGTGCATCGACTGCGGCTCCGACTTCGTTTTTACGGCCGGCGAGCAGTTGTTCTTCCACGATAAGCAGTTCAAGAACGAACCCAAACGCTGCAAAGGCTGCAAGGCCAAGCGAGTCTCCGTGCTGGGCGCTCCCACGCCTGGTCAGGTTCCCAACAAAACCGAAACCCGCACCACTTGCTCCCAGTGCGGTAAGGACACTACCGTGCCCTTCAAGCCAACCCAGGGCCGCCCTGTCTTTTGCCGGGAATGTTTCCAGCTGAGACGACAGCAGGCGGCTTCGGCGTGATATTGCGGCGAAGGCCTCGGTTGCACGAAGTTGGATGAGAACGCCGGCGGGATTTCTGGGGCGACGACCGGTGCTGAACTTCCAAGGAAAGCACTTCCCCGCTTTCCGGGTTCTTCCTTCAGGGACCTGCGCTAGGGCGCGGTTTCTCCGCGTTGCCGTCGTTGTGTGTCCGCGTGCTGTGCGATCAAGGTTTCCAATTGCTGTACCAGTTGCTTGGTCCCGATCGGCTTCACCAGGAACGATTCCACAGGCTCTTTTCTCCAGCTGTCATCCCGCGGCGGGTACGCAGTCAGAATTGCGGTCGCCGGATGGTAGCTCTGGGCGCGCGCCGCCCGCAACACTTCGAATCCCGCGGCGTCGCTTTCCATGCGCACGTCTGTGATCACCACCTCATATTCGCGCGTCTCAAGTTTCTCGCGCGCCTCCGACGCCGACGTCGCCGTTTCCACGTCGAAGTGATTCAGTTCGAGCACCGCCTTGAGTGTCAACAGCACTGCCACGTCATCATCGACCAGCAACACACGCCGTTTCATCACCAGCCGCCCTCGTACGGCAACAGAAAGATGCACCACGCCCCCACAGCCTCCGGAAGAAGCGAACGATTCGTATCAGAGCATGCCGTTCGCATGCCTCAATCGCCCGCATCTCCACGTGCCATTGGGCCCAATGAGTTTTTCCCGCGAATGCGCTGAATAGCCCGGTTTGCGCTGCTACTATAGTACGGTGGCAAGTTTTTACGTACAGAATTTTGGTTGCCGTGCCACTCAGGCCGACGGCGCCGCCATTGAACGCCAGTTCGAGGACTGCGGACTCGAGCGCGCCTCCGCGCCCTCCGACGCAGAAATCGTCATCCTGAATACCTGTACGGTGACCGCATCCGCGGACCAGGACGCCCGCGCCGCCATCCGCCGCGTCCATCGCGAGAATCCGATCGCCCGCATCGTGGTGACAGGCTGTTACGCCCAGCGCGCCCCCCAGGAACTCGCCAGTCTCCCCGGCGTGTCCCAGGTGATCGGCAACTCCCACAAGCACCGGCTCGCAGAAATTGCGGTCGCGCAAAGTCCTAAGCCGGCGATGAGTACCGCAAATGCAGCCCCCGCCAGCGGATTTGTGCCGTTGGGCCATCTCGGCCGCTCGCACCCGCCCGGTTCAAGCCAACGACCTCCGACCGAGGGCCAGGGACCGATTTTTGTCTCCGACATCTTCGCTCACACCGAACTGGTGGCCGCCCCGGTCTTCGACGCCGCCAATGAACGCACCCGTCCCAACCTGAAAGTCCAGGACGGCTGCGACAACCGCTGCTCGTTCTGCGTGATTCCCTACGTCCGTGGTCAAAGCCGTTCCATGAGACTCGACCAGATTCTGCAGGAAGTGCACACACTGGTCCGAAGCGGCTACCGCGAACTGGTCATTTCCGGAATCAATCTGGGCAGATGGGGACGGGATCTGGAACCAGGCATCAGGTCTCAGGTCCCACGACATGATTTTGGGATCCAACAACCGTTCCTGGCCAACCCGGAGCCGGACGAAGAGACCAACCACCTCCGACTGCCTTCCCTCATCCGCGCCATCCTGGACTCCACCTCCCTCGAGAAACTGCGCATCAGTTCCGTCGAGCCCATGGACTGGAGCGATGAACTGATCGCGCTGCTCGCAGAATCTGCACGCATTGCCAAGCACGCGCACGTCCCCATGCAGTCCGGCAGCGACTCCGTGCTGCGCCGCATGCATCGCAAGTACCGCCCCTGGCACTACCGCGAAAGAATCGAAGCGATCCGCACCGCCATGGCAACCGCCGCCATCGGCGCCGACGTGATGGTCGGATTCCCCGGCGAAACCGACGCCGAGTTCGAACAGACCCGCCGAATGGTCGAAGACCTGCCCTTCACCTACCTGCACGTCTTCACCTACTCGCCCCGTCCCGGCACACCCGCAGCCGAAATGCCAAGACAGGTTCCCGTTCACCTAGCGCGCGCCCGCAATCGAGTCCTGCGCGACCTCGCCGCAGACAAGAAGCAAGCGTTCATGCAAAGCTTCGCAGGACGGACCGTCGAAGCCATCACTCTGGCGTGTGGCACTGGCCCGGCTGTCCGCGAGCCTTCGCACCACCCCTTTACCGAAGCCCTCACCGACAACTACCTGCCCCTGCGGCTGCTTGGAAAACATGCGCCCAATCAATGGCTGCGTGCACGGGTCGAAGCGCTGGAAGACGGCAAACTGGTGGGAATGTCGACGACCGCGTCCCAGCCTTTGCCCAAAGCCTGAGCCTCCCGCCAGCTAGTCGGTCCATCCGGCTCGCTTGTCGATGGTGGCGAACCGGAATCCGATCACCGCAACAGTATTTGACCGCTAGCCCCCTGGAGGTAGTCGAGGGAGCAACGCGTCAGCATCGCCAGGAGTCGGGAGGAAGTGAATGCGGTTCTTGCTGAGGCGGAAGCGGCCGGGGCGAGACTGTTGAAGCCCGCTCAAGAAGCCTTTGGGGGCGGCTTATTCAGGAAACTTTTCAGATCCTGACGGCTTCCCCTGGGCGGCGCTCGCCTGGAACCCGTCTTGCCCGCTGGCAGAGGATGGAAGCATTCGTTTGCCGAACTGACCCACTCACCCTCAACCAAACACATTCCTCTCCAGAAACTCATTCCGGAATTTCCCCTGCGGGTCGTACTTCTTGCTCAACCCAACAAAGTCCGGCAACCGTTCATAGCGCGACTTCAGCACCGCCGGCGACATCGTGAACAGTTTCCCCCAATGCGGCCGCGCCTGGAACGGGGCCAACTCTCGCTCGATCACTGGCAGCACCTGGCTGACGGCAGGCCAGTCCGGTTTCCATGTGAAGTGAATCGCCACGCACGCCTGCTGGTAACAGGGACTCATCCAGAACGGATCGGCGGCAATGGTACGAATCTCGGAAATCATCAAGTGCGGCGTGATTTGATCGCGTTGCCGCTCCACCGCCAGCATCGCTTCCACCGCGTGCTGGCGGGGCACAAAATATTCCGATTGCAACTCCTTGCCTGCGCTGGGCGTAAAGCCCATGCGGAAGTGCGGTAGCCGTTCATACCAGGGCCCCGGTACGCCCATCTGCTCCGTACAATTCTCAGCGGAGAGTTCGGCGATCGGATGCAGGTTCTTCGTCGCCCGCTTCGCCCCAAAAAACTCCGGCTGCGCGTCCAATGCCTGTCCCGGCTCCATGCGGCTCTTCAGCCAGACTTCGTTGAGGCGCTGCTTTTGCCAATCCGTAAACAGGCTGACGCTGTAAGCACTCGCTTCGATCGAGTCGAAGTGCTCTTTGAGCTGACTCAGCGGCAGATTTTCGTAGACATATTGCCGCATCATGTACGCGGGCTGCAGGTCGAGCGTGATCCTGGAGATCACACCCAGTGCGCCCAGCCCGACCACGGCTCCGTGAAAGGTTTCGCCGTCTTGATCGCGCCGAACCTTGATCAGCTCGCCCGCGGCAGTCACCAGTTCCAGCCCGCTCACTGCCGTGGCCAGGTTCCCGTTTTTCTCCCCCGAACCATGCGTGGCCGTGGTGCAAGCCCCCGCAACCGAGATATGCGGCAACGAAGCAAGGTTGTGAAGCGCAAATCCCTTCTCCTGGAGATATGGGCTCAACTGCCCGTAGGTGATGCCGGCGGCGACCGTGACCTTGCGCTGGGTGGAATCCAGCTCGACGACCTGGTCCATGGCCTTCAACGAGAGCAGGTTCTGCCTGCTGTCGGCGATATTGTTAAAGCAGTGGCGGGTGCCGAGAACCTTCAGCTTGCTCTCACGCTTGACGAATTCCCGCACCTGGTCGACTGAGTTGGCAGGATACAGGCGCTCGGTGCTGTATTCGAGATTGCCCGCCCAGTTCTTCAGTTTGTCCCCCCGCGCCCAGGCCAGCAGGGGCGAGAGCGCACGCGCCGCCATCATCGCGGAGAGAACCTTGAGGAAGGATCTTTTGTCCATGGCTGGATACGCAGTCGTTGTTCCCCCGAAACCACCGGGATCGGTCTTTCGATCCGGCAGGCGGCCGCCATTTTACATCGTTACCCCGGTCTGCAGCGCACAGCTTGGTCCTGGCAACCCCGGTACTCGGTACTCACGACTCGGTACGGGCGCGAGCCCTCCGTCCCACCCCCATCGCCCCCGGCCACAGGGCGCCCGGACATGGTTCGGCGAGCAATTCCACAAAAATTCCCAAAGAGGGCGGGGCTGGCTGGTTGCGCAGGGTGGCCGCATACCAGGTTCGTTGCACGCCCTTCGCCGTCAACGAACGCGCAACCAGACGGCCGGCCTTCACGTGTGGCCCCACCGCCCAGCGCGCCAACAGCGCCACGCCCAGCGACGACGCCACCATCTCGACCATCGCTTCGGTGAGCGGAATCTCCAGAACGTTCCTGGGTTCGATCCCGGCCGGCAGCAGATATTTCTGCAGCAGCGTGCTTTCCTCCCGCGGCGGGTAAATGATCACCGTCTCTCCCGCCAGATCGCGCGGTCGAACAAACTCGTTCTGCGTCAGGCGATGATCGGGAGCCATCACCAGCACGAGTTCGTCTTCGCAAATGGGCGTCAGACGCAAGCGGTGATCCTTGGGCGGGCAACTGAGAATGGCGACCTCCAACTTCCCCGCCAGCAGGGCTTCGGCCGGGCTGCGGGTTGCATCGGGATCGATGGAGACTTCGACCTTGGGATATTTCTTGTGAAAGCGTTTCAGCAGCGCGGGCAGCCAGTGATAGCACGTGTAGCACTCGGTGGCCAGCCGGATCATCCCGGCAGCGTCTCCGTTGAAATTGTTGATCCGCTCCTCGGCACGGCCTAACTCCTGTAACGCATGGCGCGCGGCGGCCAACAGGTGGTCGCCCGCCGGAGTCAGCACCATCCTCTTGCCGAGCCGCAGGAACAGCGGTGTTTCCAGGCGCTGTTCCGCATCCCGCAACTGGTGGCTCAACGCCGACTGCGTAGTGTGCAGCCGTTTGGCGGCGCCCGTCACGCTGCCCTCTTCCGCGACTGCGTCCAGCAGCCGCAGGTGGCGAATTTCCAGTTTCACATTCATAAATCAGTTTGCCGGCAAGAAGCGGATGGCGCGCCTGCCCGCGTTCTCCTACCGTGAGGTTACCACCAGATTCGATGATGAGCTCATTTCATCGATTCGATGAAAACAAACAATACGTCTCATGGACGGCGAGTGCGTCCAATCGGCAGGGATCGTGGGGATCCGAGGAGGATGTATGAGAAAACAATTGTTCCGCCTGTTATTGGCTGTGAGTGTATATCTCGTGTTCGCAACCGTGGCCGCTCAGGCACAGTCGATGAGGAAGATGACGGTGCAGGTGCCCTTCACGTTCCACGTGTTCGGCAAACAATATCCGGCGGGCACCTATGTCGTCGTGCGCAACGGACCGTTCCTCTACCTGCGCGATGGCAGCCGCGTCCTGAGTGTGTGGACCCTGAATTCGCTCGTCACTCAGACCGTCCCGAAAGAATCGAAGCTCGTGTTCTTCGAGTACCGCGGGGTCCATCTGCTCACCCAGGTGATCTGGGAGGGCGATGCCGCTGGAGCCGAGTTCGTTCGCGCCGGCCGCGAGGAGGAAGTGGCGCGGCAAATCGTCCCGGCCGACCTCACCACCGCACAAGTGGGGGGGAAGTGATGACACCCAGCGGAGTCCAGCCGAACCCCGGGAGCGATTCCAGCTTCGGTGGCCTGCCCACCGCTGACACCAGTGTGCTGGAGGTCCTCCGGGCAGCCAAGACTGAACTCGATCAGCTGGTGCAGCAACGCGTCGAGATCACCCGCCGCATCGGCACCACCAAGCAGGCCATCATCGGTCTGGCGAAGTTGTTTGGCGGTGACGTGCTGCACAGCGCCGTGCTCGAACTGATCGAGCATCGCGCCAACAACCGCCAGTCGGGATTCACTCGCGCCTGTCGTTACCTGCTGACGGAATCGAACCGGCCAATGACTTCGACCCAAATGTGCGCGGCATTGCGCGGAAAGTTTCCCGAGCTCGCCGCTCGCCATAAAGACCTGTCGGCCTCCGCCACCACGGTAATGAATCGTCTGGTTGGCTACGGCGAAGCCGTCCCCTCCACCGATGCCCAGGGCCGTCGCGTCTGGACATGGGTTGCCGAAACCCAGTGGGAGCAAACCGGCATCCACGAGGTTGAATCGCCGCAACCCGAACTCGGCGCGAGCGCCTAGACCGGGGGGACCCCACTTCCCGTCGTCTTGCGGAAGTGGGGTAACCCCGAAAGTGCGAGCCCTTCGCGGGCGTCTGAACCGGCTGTCGAAATCCCGAGAGCAGTCGACCGAACCTGCACTCGCTTGCCCGACGACGGCGCCCCCGGCCGAGCAGCGAGTTCCCTCGCCTGCGGTCGGTGGTTCCGCATACCCAATCACGATCCCGCGGCGAGGGAATGAAGGCCGGGGAGTGCGGATCTGCCGCCGCGCACCTCTGTTGGTCGCCCTCTGACGTCGCTTCGCCCCCTATAATACCCACCCATGCCACAACTGCTGGCTCACGTCGCGCTCCTGGTCCGGGATTACGATGAAGCAATCGACTTTTTCACCCGTGTGCTCGGATTCGATCTGCTCGAAGACACAGATCAGGGCTCCGGAAAGCGTTGGGTTCTGGTCGCTCCCCCTGGTTCAGGCGGCACAAGTGTTCTGCTCGCGCAGGCTTCCACGCCGGAACAAGCCGGCCATATCGGCAACCAGACCGGAGGCAGCGTCTTCCTCTTTCTCCACACCGACAACTTCTGGCGCGACTACCGCGCCCTTCAGGCCCACGCGGTGAAGTTCGTGCGCGAACCGAAACAGGAGAACTACGGCACCGTGGCCGTCTTTGCCGACCTGTACGGCAATTTGTGGGATCTGGTCGAGCGCAAGAAATCGTCGTGAGCAACTGTCGGCCGCTTTCCCCCCTTATGGCACTTTCGTGCCATTACCTCACCTCCGCCCAAAGATTACCGTTTTAACAGGACCATCTCTCGACAGGACTGCCCTGGTGAACACGCAGCAGGCCATGTCGCTTCTTCGCCATCAGTTCCCCGAGTTCGATAATCGCTCGGCGGAGAAGACCCAGGTGCGCGGCCGCAACCCGGAACATTCCATCGACGTCTACGACTTCGCGATGTTCGTTACGGAACTGCGCGAGCAGGCCGACGACCCGCAAGTCCATGCAGCCTTCGCCCTGGTCGAGCAATTTCTGAGAGCTGGCACAGCGGAGGTTCGCGGCTGGGTGTGCGCCTGGATCGAGGCCCTCCAGAACATCGCTTCCTGGCGGCGCTATGGGATGGGAGCCTTTACACCCTTCCTCGGACGCGAAATCCGCGTGCTCTGGGACGGCCTGGAAAAAATCCGCTGCCAGTCCCTCGAACTGGACGTCGCCGGCTACTCGGTGCTCGAAGCAGAAGTCCTGGCGTGGCGCTTTACCCGCGAAAGGACCCGCGCGCTGGCATCTTTCGCCTGACCCCTCGACGGCTCAGGCCGCAGCCCCTATCGCCGGGGCCGCCTTCGGCTTCATGCGCTTAACTTGGACATCGCCTCCGCAAAGACTCGACCAGGAGCGAATACGACTGGACGGATCAGACTACGGCGGGTGACCAAGCTCAGCGCTCGCGTCGCCTCGCTTCCGATTATCCCGAATGGCCTGCCGCCCGGGACCTGGGGTCGGCATCGTCTGCGTTCTGTTGCACTTCCCGAATTCTTCGTGCCAACAGCTCGGTTGAGAACGGTTTGTTGAGCAGGATTGCGCCCGAGCCGATCCGCGCGTTTTCCAGGATGGCTCCATCCGTGTATCCGGACATGAAAATGACCGCCAGTCCGTCTCGTTTCTGGCGCAGCTTCTCCACCAATTCCGGCCCGCCCATGCGTGGCATCACGACGTCGGTCACTACGATGTCGATGTCTCCGGAATGTTGATCGGCGACCGCCAGCGCCTCCAGTCCATTGCCGGCCTGGATCACGGTGTAGCCAAGTCGTTTCAGCGATTCTGCCGCAAGGACCCGCAGCGCCGCTTCATCCTCGACCAAAAGAATCGTCCCGTCTCCTTTGGGGGCTGCTCCCACTTGCCGCGTGGCAGGCAGCGGAACTGACTTGTCCAGCGAAGGAAAGTAAACTTTGAAAGTCGTGCCCATCCCGAGCTCGCTATATACATTGATGTGTCCGTGGCTCTGTTTCACGATGCCGTACACGGTCGCCAGACCCAGGCCCGTGCCCTTCCCCGGCTCCTTGGTGGTGAAGAAAGGTTCAAAGATGTGCTCCAGCGTTTCCTTCGACATCCCGCTCCCGGTGTCTGTCACCGCGATCAGCACGTAGGCTTGCGGAGACACCTCGCTATGGGTGGCGGCGTAGGTCTCGTCGAGGTAGCAGGATTGGGTCTCGACGATCAGCTTGCCCCCGTTCGGCATCGCGTCGCGCGCATTCACTGCGAGATTCATGATCACTTGTTCCAGTTGGCCAGGATCTGCCTGCACGCGGCCGATTTGGCCCGACAGGTTGGTCACCAGTTCAATGTCTTCTCCGATCAGCACCTGCAACATCTTCACCATGTTGCGGACCGTCTGGTTGGGATCGAGCACCTGTGCCTCGAGCACCTGTTTGCGGCTGAAGGCCAGCAACTGCCGCGTTAACCCGCTGGCTCGTTCGCCGGCATTCTTGATTTCCTCCAGATACGGCCTCGCCTGGGGTGTCGCGGAATCCAGCAACAGCTCGCTGTATCCCTTGATGATCATCACCAGGTTGTTAAAGTCGTGTGCCACACCACCCGCCAGTCGGCCCACCGCTTCCATCCGCGCCGACCGCAAAAGGCCTTCCCGGGACCGCAGCAGGCTCTTCCGCATGTCTTCGAAAGCGCGGGTCAGGTCAGCCACTTCATCGGTTCCCACCACCGCGATCTGGAATTCGAAATCACCCTCCTGCAAATGTCGCGAAGCCAGCGCCAGGCGCTCCAGCGGTCGCGTAATCTGTCGCGCAAAAATGAACGCAATCAGCCCCCCGGCTATCACCGCCAGGGCTCCGAGTGTCAGCAGAGTCCGGTCGAGAGAACGAAGGAAACTCGTCGCCTGATCGAACGATTGGAGAGAGTACAACCGTACCGGGTGATCCCCGGGTAGTTCGACGAAACTCGCAAGATAGCGCTCCCCGGCAAGGTCGATTGCCGGAGTCGACTCCGACGTGTTGGGCGCCTTGGCAACGGCCGCCTCGAAATCGCTCCAGGCTGCCGCTGGCAGCGAACTCAGGATCACCGATCCCTTCCGCTCAAAAATGAAGGCAGACTTTCCGAAAGCGCCGGTGGCCCGGATGGACGGGCTTGACAACTCGCGACCAAGCGCGATTCTGCCCAGCACTCGCTGGTTCCAATTTGCGCCCGCAACAATCGGAGCACAACTCACGTGATAGAGATGACCACCCGTGTACCACCAGTCCTGATCGCCTTTTGTATCCTGCATCAATCGCTTGACGCCCGAGACCGGAACGTCGTCGGATTTTGAGTGGAAGGCCAGCATCTCACCACTGGCGTTTTCCAGCACCAGCAGGTCTGCGCGACTGGTCTGCAACAGCGATTCGGATCCGTCTTCCACTGTGAGCCGGTCGTTGGTCGACATCAGCGCCTTGACGGTGGGCTGATCAGCAATCAGGACGGCGCTCTGCTGGGCCTGTTGCCGGCGCGCGTCTTCGATCTGCGTGTAGACCGCCGACTCGGCGCCCAGCGTTGAAACCAGGTCCTCCCGGACGTGAACTCGCATGCGCACCTGCACCAGCGCCAGGACCGCCCCCGTCAGCAGGAAGACGACAGCCACCATCGACACCACCAGCTTGGTCCGCAGATGCGTGAATCGTCGCTTGGACACGTCTTAGGAGCTTAAGAAACCGCAGGTCCTTTGGTCCAGACACTCTGGTAACTCTCCGGTTGGTGGTAAGGCACACCGGTAACCTTGCGCAGATTACCTCCTGTCCCCACAATCACAGAAACCCTATGTCTATTCCTGTTCGATTTGCCATGGTCGTTGTGTGCTTTGCAGCGATTGGCTCTGGCGCGCAAGACACCTCCGTTAACGCCCAGGAGCTCGTTCGCGTCAGCCGCGAACTACAGCAGACCCGCGCCGAACTGGCCGAATCCCGCCGGCAGATTGAAGAGCTTCGTCAGGGCCTCGACGCGCTGCGCCAACAGGTGCAGGCCAACCATCCCGTTGGAAACGAGCCCCCTCCAGCCGAACCAACGACCGCCGCGGCCGACCAGGATGTCGGTTTCCTGGCCGCGAAAGTCGCCGAACTCCACCAGGACAAGGTGGAGAGCGCAAGCCGGTATCCGGTAAAGCTGTCCGGCCTGGTTTTGTTCAATGCCTATCGAAATACCGGCTCGCTGGACCTCCAGGACCTGCCCAGTCTGGCATTTCCCACTTTTCCGGGTGCTCCCGACGGCAGCCTTGGCGCGACCCTGCGCCAGACCCTACTGGGCATCGACGCAACTGGACCGAAGGTCTTCGGCGCGCACACCTCGGCGAATGCTGAGATCGACTTCGCCGGCGGCAGTCCCACCACCTCCTACGGCGTTGCTTCTGGTTTGCTTCGTTTGCGGACCGCACAGATCAACTTGGACTGGGAGAAAAGCTCCCTGCACATCGGTCAGGACGCGCCCTTCTTTTCGCCGTTGTCCCCGACCTCTTACGCAACCATGGCGGAGCCTGCGCTGGCGTGGTCCGGCAATCTCTGGGTGTGGACTCCCCAGATTGAATTTGAGCGTCGCCTTAGTCTCCGGCCTGATTCTGTTCTGGTTTTGCAAGGCGGCATCCTGGATCCCCTTACCGAAGAGACGCCCCCGTTCCAAGGCAGGATACCGACCGCAGGCGAGGCGACCCGAATTCCGGCCCTTGCGGGCCGGATTGCGATCGACCGCTCTTCCGCCGCTCGTTTTCCCTTCACCATAGGGTTCGCGGGTTATCGCGCTCGCCAACGCTACCCGTCTTTCAACCAGATCGATAGCTGGACCGTGAATGCCGATCTAAAGGCGCAGTTCGGAAAGCGCCTGGAACTGTCTGGAGAGTGGTACGACGGGCAAGCGGTGGGTGGACTCGGGGGCGGTATCTGGATGAGCGTGGTTTATCCGGAACCCTCCGAACCCTATTCCGCAATCCATCCCCTGCGTTCCACCGGAGGATGGCTGCAGCTGAAATGCAAGCCTGCCACGCGCTACGAGATCAACGGAGCCTTCGGCCAGGATGAGAACTTCGCCCGTGACCTTCGTGCCTTCCCGACTCCATACGCGGGCATCGGCTTTGTCGCCCTGCAGAAAAACCGCACCGAGCTTGTGAATTTCATCTATCAGCCGAATTCGTTTCTTCTTTTCGCGCTGGAGTATCGCCACTTGTTCACTGCCCCAGCGCGGGGAGAAAGCGCGGCGGGTGACCATCTCAACCTCGCGGCGGGAGTTCGCTTTTGAGGGCTCGCACGCATCTGCCGGCGTTTGTTTTCCTGCTGAGCAGCTTGCTGACCGCCCAGGATGCGACCGTTCGGGGAATCGTGAGTGTGCTCCACCATTCCAGGAGCGAATCAGCCAGCGCCGAGGTCGTGGTTTGGTTGACGAACACGCGCACCAGCGACACGGTCTCTGCTGCCGGACCTGCAGCGCGTCTGCTGCAGAAAGACAAGCGCTTTACGCCCCACATGCTGGCGGTTCCGGTGGGCACCTCGATCGAATTTCCCAACCAGGATCCGTTCTTTCATGACGTGTTTTCCATCTACCATGGTAAGCCGTTTGACCTGGGCCTCTATGAGAGCGGTGTTGTCCGCAAGGTGCGCTTTACCCAACCCGGGGTTTCCTACATCTTCTGCAACATTCACCCGCAGATGAGCGCGGTCGTCGTCGCACTGTCCACGCCGCACTTCGCCATCAGCGCACGCGATGGGAGCTTCCGGATTCCCAACCTGCACCCCGGGCAGTACAAGCTCGGGGTCTGGTACGAGCTTGCGTCTGAGTCCGAGCTGGCGTCCCTGGTACACGACGTCGAGATCGGCGCTGGTGACAACCTGCTGCCCGCCCTGACGCTCCATGCCTCCGACGCTCCGCCCGAGCACCTCAACAAGTACGGCGAACCCTACCCGCTCAACAAACCATCCAGGTACTAGCCGGCCGGCGCCCCACCCGCAGACCTGGAAACCGCTGGAGGGCAGCGAAGTGAAAGCAAGCATGGTCGCAACCCAACCCCGCCACCGAGTCGGGCGCCGTGGCCTGGCTCTTGCTGAAAGTTGTCAGCAAGGCCGGCGACCGCAAACTGCAAACCGCCGCATACGTCACCCGGACCGACACCCGGGGCGGAGTCGTGCCCGCCACCGGCTGCGACGCAGCCCATCAAGGTGAGCAAGCCAGAGTCCCCTATACCGCCACCTGCCACTTCTACGGCAAGTGAGAAAGGCAGGTGGCGGCGCTGGGTCCGCGGCCGTCGATGTCTTGGCGGTCAGGAACAGGCCCGGAGCCTGGCACCCCAGACGTTGCGATTCGCTCTTCGAAAAGCGCACCGCCCAGGACCTGACGCCCAAGATCAACGCCTGTCCTTCACATGCTATAATTTTGGTTCCACTTTCTGCCGGGAAGTGTCGGAGGACCGTATCGATAAACGCTTTATCCGCACCAACGACCGCATTCGCGCGCGTGAAATTCGCGTGATCGACGACGAGGGCAACCAGATTGGCATCCTGCCCCCCTTCGAAGCGCTCAAGATGGCCCGCGAAAAGAACCTGGATCTGGTCGAGATTTCACCCACCGCGCAACCCCCTGTATGCCGCATCATGGACTATGGGAAATTCCTGTACCAGCAGGAAAAGCGCGAGCGTGAGGCCAAGAAGCATCAGAAAGTGATCGTGGTCAAGGAAGTAAAGTTCCGCATCAACGTCGACGACCACGATTACGAAACCAAAAAGAACCATGTCCTGCGGTTCCTGGGAGAGGGCGACAAGGTGAAGGCCACCATCTTCTTCCGCGGCCGCGAAATGACGCGCACGAACCTGGGCCGCCAGATCCTGGAGCGCCTGATCAAAGACGTCCAGGACAAGAGCATCGTGGAGTTTCGCCCCAGGCAGGAAGGTAATACGCTGCACGCCATCCTGGCTCCAAAGAAAGACGAAAGTGGCGGAAAGCCAAAAGAAAAACCGCGGTCTGCTCCAGCACCGCCCCCGCCGCAGCCCTAGCACCGGTGCACCGAGCGCCGACCACCAGGAACTGAGAACGGATTTTCCATGCCGAAACTAAAAACACACAAAGGCGCCTCGAAGCGCTTCAAGAAAACCGCCACCGGAAAAGTAAAACGTCATCATTCGCACCTGCGCCACATGCTGACCTCGAAGGGTCAAAAGCGCAAAGACAAGCTCGCCAAGTCCGTCCTGGTAAGCGACGCCGACACCCCCAAGGTGCTGCGCATGATTCCGTACCAGTAGGCGGAGATGGGATGGCTGGATTGCTGAGCTGCAATTGGCAATCGAGCGGTCGGGCCGGGGCCTGACTTAGGGCGCGGCGAAAGCCGCGGCCGGGCGTGTGAAGAGGTTGATCGTCGCTCGACGGTCCCTTACCTCCAGCCGCCGCAGTCAAGAAAGAAAAAAGGAGAATGCAATGCCTCGCGTAAAACGTGGAACCAAACGCCGCGCCAAGCGGAAAAAGATTTTAGAGCGGGCCAGCGGATATTTCCTCACAAAATCAAAACTCTATCGCTCCGCCAAAGAAGCAGTCGAACGCGGACTGAAGTTTGCCTATTCCGGACGCAAGCAGAAGAAACGCCAGTACCGGTCGCTGTGGATCGTGCGCATCGGCGCGGCCGCCAAGGTGAACGGACTCAGCTACTCGCGATTTATCAGCGGACTGAAGAAGGCGGGCGTCGAACTGGATCGCAAGATTCTCGCGGATCTGGCGGTAAAGGATCCCGGCGCGTTCAAGAACCTTGCCGAGCAGGCCAAGACGGCACTGGGCGCAGCCTAGGTCAGGCTTCGGGCTCCAGGCGTCAGGCTCGCGGATTTCAGCTCTGCACACAGCGTTCCGCTCATCAGCGTTAATCGAGAGGGTTCGCAGGAGCGCGGCTCTGGCCGCGCCGGTGGCGTTCCCTTCTATGATGGTGTGTCGGTCATCGGGCGCGGTCGCGCGATTGCGGCGGAGAAACACTGGGTCCCTTGACTCGCCCCCGAGCGCGCGAATGCGGCCCGGACTTCGCTCGGGATGACCATCGTTGGAGTTGGCTTGGTCTACACCGTTTCAAAATTGACGGACTACTCGGCGAACGGCTTGCAGAAGGCATTCGATGAGGCCAAGTCTGCCTTTCAGCAGGAGTTGCTGGAACCAAAATCGCCAGACACCTGGAAGATTTTCCGAGACCGTTGGATGGCACGGAAGAATGGTCTCCTGACACAGATCAACGACTTGTGGCTCAAGCCCGCGCCGAATGACGCCAAGCGAACGGTCGGTCAGCTGGTCAACGAGCTCAAGCAGTTCATCGAGCAAGAGATCGCAAAAGCACAGGAGTTGGTTGAGGGCGGCGCCAGGCAACGCAGCGTCGCCGTCGAGCGGGTCGATATCACGCTTCCTGGCGTGCGGCGGGCGCTGGGCGCGGAGCACCCGGTGATTCGGACCATGAACGAGATTGTGGGCGTGTTCCGCAATCTGGGGTATTCGGTCTCGGAAGGGCCCGAGGTGGAGACCGATTACTACAACTTCGAGGCGCTGAATTTTCCGCCGAACCATCCGGCACGCGACATGCAGGACACGTTGTTCCTGGCGGGACAGGACAAGAAAGCCCAGCGCGAGCGCTTGCTGCTGCGGACGCATACTTCTCCGGTGCAGATTCGCACGATGGAGAAGCTGAAACCGCCGCTGCGGATCGTGATTCCGGGCAAGGTTTATCGCAACGATCCTCCCGATGCCAGCCATTCGCCGATGTTTCATCAGATCGAGGGCCTGGCGGTCGATTCCAACATCACGTTTGGGGATCTGAAGGGAACCCTGGATCACGCCATGAAGGCGCTGTTCGGCTCGAGCGTCAAGACGCAGTTCCGGCCGTCGTTTTTTCCGTTCACTGAGCCGAGCGCGGAGATGATGGTCAGTTGCTTCATCTGTGGAGGGAGCGGCCAGCGTGGGAGCCAGCCGTGCCGGCCCTGCAAGACGACGGGATGGATCGAGATTCTCGGCTGCGGCATGGTCGATCCGAACGTGTTCGAGTTCGTAAAGGACAACGGGTATGACCCGAAGAAGGTCTCGGGCTTTGCGTTCGGGATGGGCGCCGATCGGATCGCGATCCTGAAGTATGGTGTCGATGATATTCAGCTGTTTTTCGAGGGAGATGTGCGGTTTTTGGAGCAGTTTGGATAGAGCCGTCGGCGGGCGTTCGTCGCGGGTGGTTGGCTGCGAGCAAAAACTCGCGAACCATGAAGGCCCCCAAGGGGCACGAAGAAAGGCCTCATGGGGCTCGAAGAGTGCGCCCGGGTCGCCCGGCAAGGCGCGCGGGCAAAAGTGCCCGCGCCACACGAGCGAACGGGCCGGGAGCTGAAAGCTTTCCATGAAACTTTCTCCTGCATGGCTGCGCGATTTTGTTGATCTCCCGGTCGATGACCGGGCGCTCGCGCGTGATCTGACTTCGATTGGGATTGCCGTCGAAGGCATCTCGGGCGCGGGCGAAGATACTGTCTTTGAGATGGAGATCGGGACGAACCGGCCGGACGCAATGAATCACTACGGGGTCGCTCGGGAGGCTTCGGCTTTTTACGATCTGCCCTTGAAGCCCATTGCACCGGCGCTGTCTGCGGCTACCGGGCGGGCGGGCGTCACGATCACCGTTGAGGACGGGCGGTACTGTCCCCGCTTTACGGCGCGAGTGCTGCGCGAGGTTACGATCAAGCCCTCTCCGGCGAAGATCGCACATCGGCTTGAGTTGCTCGACCAGCGGCCTATCCGCAACGCAGTGGACGCGACGAACTATGTGCTGTGGGAGAGCGGGAAGCCTACCCACGTGTTTGATCTCGATTTGCTTGCGGGCGGAGCGATCATTGTGCGGTTTGCGCGCGCCGGGGAGAGGCTCAGAACGCTGGACGGCGTGGAACGCAAACTGACTCCCGAAGATCTCGTCGTGGCGGACGCAACCAAGCCGGTCGGGCTCGCGGGCGTGATGGGCGGGTTCGACACCATGATCACCGAGAAGACGCGGAACATCCTGATCGAATCGGCGTGGTGGGATCCGGCGACGATCCGCAGGGCGTCGAAGCGGCACGGGCTGCACACGGACGCATCACACCGGTTTGAGCGGGGTGCGGATTTCGAGTCGACGGTGCTGTCGACGAACCGGGTGGCCGAGCTGATTCTGCTCTCCGGTGGCGGGAAGCTGATCGGCGACGTGATGGATGTGGTGGTGGGAGAGCGCGACCAGGCGCCGATCCTGCTGAACCTGTCGGAAGTGCGCCGCATCCTGGGCAAGGCCCTGAGCGCGGACGAGATCCTGCGGATCCTGACCCGGCTGGGATTCGAGTTTGCGCAGGAACGGCAAGGCGGGGAGGAGTTCGAGGTTACGATCCCCTCGTGGCGTCTGGATGTGGAGCGCGAGATCGACATGATTGAAGAGATCGCGCGGCTGCACGGCTACGACAAGTTCACCAACACGCTACCGGCTTTCGCGGGAGCGGTGATCGAGCAACCGGAGGCACGGCGGGACGCAACGCTGCGCACTTCCCTGCTGGGACTGGGTTACAACGAAGCGGTCTCGCTGACCTTCATATCGGCCGAAGATGCGAAGCGCTTCTCTGCGGCGCAGGCTTTGCCGTTGGCCAATCCGTTGAGCGAGCAAGCATCCGTGATGCGGACGAGCCTGGTGCCGGGCATGCTGAACATGATGGCCCACAACCTGAATCACGGGACCAACGATGTACGCCTGTTCGAGGCCGGACATGTTTACTGCGTCGCCGGCGGCGAGAAATCGGCGGAGCCGAAGCAGATCTGCCTGGGCGCCACGGGACGGGCGCTGCCGCCGAACCTAAACCGGCCGGCGGAGGCGCGGGCGCTGACATTTTTCGATCTGAAGGGCGATGTCGAAAGCGTGCTCAGGGCGTTTGAGGCGAGTGCTCTGCACTACGATGCGCAGGCCTCTGACTATTACCATCCGGGACGGTCGGCGCGGGCCGTGATGGATGGGACGGTGGTGGCGCAGTTCGGGCAGCTGCATCCCGATGTGGCGGCGGTCTGCAAGCTGCGCCAGGATGTGTTTCTGGCGGAGTTGTACCTGGACCGGTTGTACGAGCATGATCTGCGCGAACCGCGCTATCGGGCGTTGCCGCGGTATCCGGCGGTGGAACGGGACTTCTCGTTTGTGTTTGGGGATGCGGTGACCTTCGAGCAAATCGAGCAGACGGTGCTGGGGCTGCGGTTGAATGAACTGCGAAGTTTTGCGCCGGCAGAGATTTTTCGCGGCGGGAATGTTCCGGCAGGCAAGTATTCTGTTTTGTTGCGGGCCAGGTTCCAGTCGGGCGAGCGGACATTGCGCGAGGATGAAGTTGCGCAGTGGTCGAGCATGGTGATCAAGGCGCTGGAAGGGTTGGGCGGGGGGCTGCGGGGCTAGGTCGCGCGCAGCATGGCGCAGCGCCCAGGGCAGCCTGTGAAGCCGCGCCTTGTCGTCGGGTTGCGAGGGCGTCAGGTTGTGGTTATTTCCCGGCTCTCCCTAGGTTGCAAGCCTGGAGTGCCGCGGCGAAATCAATCAATCCCTACCAGCCGGTGGCGAACAGTTTGCGCGCTCCGCGCAATCCGCATTTCTGGTATTGGTCGTAAGCGGTGGCGGCACGTTCGTGGACCTGTGCGCCGCTCTCGTGCTCGATCCAGCCATCCAAAGCGCTTTTCAGGGTGTAGGCCTCAGGCGCCATCAGGCCGGTCGTCCACAGCAGAGGATATGCTCCGGAGGTCTTCAGCGGCTCGCCGAAATACTGTTTGCTGGCGCACGCCAGGATGATCGCGTCACGATGGATTTCGTTTTTCTGACGGGGCACGATCGGCAGGCGAAAATCCATCAGGCCATCGTGTCCCACGTAGGCAACCAGATTCGATCCGCCGCGGGCGGCGAGCGTGGGTGCATTCGCTCCGGATAAAGGGATCGGCTCGGCATCGGCTCCCGCGGCCGCGCTGAAAAAATCGAGAATCGCCTGCCGGATCTCGACGCCTCGATAGGCGTCGGCTACCAGATAAACGTCGCGCCTGCGGTGTTTGAAGATGCAACGCTCGAGGATCTCGGGTTTCGGTTTGTCTGCACACTGCCACAATGACCAATCTGCACTGCGGGTGAAAAAAGTCTTCACGCCCGCGGCTGCGCCCCAGTACAGGTTGTGCCCGGGATCCAGGCCGTTTCCGATTCGCGCGGGGACTGGAACGATTCCCTGGTGTTCATTGTCGGCCAGAGCTACGAAGACGTGGATGGTGCGGGTCGCGCGATTCTGGGCCTGTGAGTGGGCGCCGATGAAGCAGAGCGCAAGGGCGGCGAGGCCACGAGTTACCGAGTCGGTCCACATCCGTATGGTATTGGAGCACGGGGAGCGGCGAAAAGCCACGATCCAGTCGCGAAAGCCCTTTCTCGACTCGGCTGATGTGGTTTTACATGTGAGAGCGACGGCCCGGCGAAGACTCCTGAAGCTTACACATTTTTCCTTAGACGCACCGCCAATCTCCGGCGTGCATCACCTCACCTTCCCGTTTATAGTCGATGCGATCGTCGACCGGTTGGGCCGCGCTCTGCTCCGCTCCCGATTTTACGGACCATGGAGTATGCATGAAATTGATTGTGGTGTTGCCCCTGCTGTTGTCGTCGGTCTTTGGACAGTCTAGGCCCAGGATGGATCCGGTGCCGACGCTCGCGTCCACGATCGAGACAGCCGGGCCGGTCGCGAACTACGGGCCGCCGACGGTGACGGATCGGGTGAAGTGGTTTGCGCTAACCACGGCGGGATCCCTGAGTTTGCTGGCCGTGGGACCGCTCAGTTCGGGCTGGGGAACGATGCTCAACAAGCCCAAGGAATATGGACCTCACTGGGAGGGATTCGCGGAGCGCTACGGCGTACGGCTGACCGGGCTGTCGACCGGCAACGCGATGGAAGCTGGACTGGGCGCGCTCTGGGGCGAGGACCCGCGGTACTTTCCATCGCCGACGCACGGGTTCGGGCCGCGGGTGAAGTACGTTTTCCGGTCGAGCTTCGTAGCGCTCCACCGGGATGGCGATTCCATCCGGCGTACGCGCGCTTTGCCGGGAACGTGGGGAACAATGTCCTATCGAACAGGTGGAGAGTGCCGAGTGAGAACGGGTTGGGGAGCGCTGCCCTGCGGATCTTGTGGGGCGTGGCAGAAGACATGGGCGGGAATGCGCATACCGAGTTCTGGCCGGATGTGAAGCGGAAGGTGCTGCGGCGGAGATAGGCGATTCACCACCGAGACACAGAGGCACCGAGAAACATTTCCGATGGAGGCTTGCAGATTGAAAAATCTCCGGCAATCGCGGGCGCGTCTGAATTCTGGCCATCGAGATCCCTGCTCCAGCATCTTCGATCTGAAAATCTGACATGCTCGCACGCCCGGTGAACCGCGGGTTCCTCCTGCCGCGCTGCGCTCGGCCGCGAAATGACAAGGGCACCGAGGGCGGCTCCAGGGCGGAAGGACGAGAGACAGGCGTACGCTGGGCGCCCGGATGACAACTTCATGCGTTGTGCTAGTCTGGCCGGATCATGTCTGGAACGGCTGCTTACAGAAAACATTTTCTGAGCGACAAGGTCTCGCACTTCACCGAGTCGGTGATCCGCGAGATGACTCGGCAGGCGATGGTGCACGATGCCGTCAACCTGGCGCAGGGGTTTCCGGATTTTCCGGCGCCTGCCGAGATCAAGCAAGCGGCGCAGGAGGCGATCGGGGCCGATATCAACCAGTACGCGATTACGTGGGGGGCGAAGAGTCTGCGGGCCGCGATCGCGCGGCAGATGAAGTCATGGCAGGGCGTGGCGGTCGATCCCGACAAGCAAGTGACGGTGTGCTGCGGCTCGACGGAGGCGATGATCTCGACCCTGCTGGCGGTGTGCAACGCGAGCGACGAGGTGGTGATCTTCGAACCGTACTACGAGAACTATGGGCCGGATGCGGTTCTCAGCGGAGCAAAGCCGCGGTTCGTGAAGCTGCGTCCGCCGCGGGATGCGGCGGGGGAGTGGACCTTTGATGAGCGCGAACTGCGGGCGGCGTTTGACCGGCACACGAAGGCGATCATCGTGAACACGCCGAACAATCCGACGGGCAAGGTGTTCACGCGAGGCGAACTGGAGTTGATCCGGGACCTGTGCGTGGAGTTTGATGTGCTGGCGATCACCGACGAGATCTACGAGCACATCCTCTATGACGGCACCAAGCATATTTCGATGGCCTCGCTGGCGGGGATGGAGGAGCGGACCATCACGATCAACGGGATGTCGAAGACCTACAGCGTGACCGGCTGGCGGGTGGGATGGACGATTGCGCCGCCCACGATCACCGATGCAATCCGGAAGGTTCATGATTTTCTGACGGTGGGCGCGCCGGCGCCGCTGCAGGAGGCGGGCGCGTCGGCCCTGGGTTTGCCGGACAGCTACTACGCGAACCTGGCCGAGGGCTATCGGAAGCGCAGGGATCGATTGATTCCGGTGCTCGAAGAGGCGGGGTTTCGCTGCTTCCGGCCGCGAGGCGCGTATTACGTGATGACCGATATCGGCGCGTTTGGGTACGCGGATGATGTGGCGTTCACGAAATACCTGGTGAGCGAGGTGGGCGTGGCGGCGGTGCCGGGGTCGAGTTTCTATCGGGATCGGAAGGACGGGGCGCAGCAGGTCCGGTTCGCGTTCTGCAAACGCGATGCGACGCTCGATGAGGCGGCAGCCCGCTTGACGAAGGTGCGCTCGCTAAAGTGATCTCACCAGCGGGACGCCGAGAATGGGCGTGAAAAAACAGGGCCTTCCGCGTGCGCGGGCCCTCGGAATGATCGTGCGTTCGGGGACAGCAGTGTCTGCGCCCCGCAAGGAGCGCACTACCCGGTCACTCTTGGCGGGGTTTCCACAGCGTTCTGGAGTATACTGCGCTGAAGATCGCAAATTTTTCGGGGAAGACGTGCAATATGGCTCTCAAAGCGGTTGAAGAGGTATCTGCCGAGGTTCCGGCCGACGATTTCCAGGCGCTGGAAGAGAAGGTTTATCGCACTATTGAGATGTACAAGGCTGCGCGTGAGGGCAAGACATCTGCCGAGCGCGATGTGCAGCGCTTGCGGGCGCAGCTGGAACAGCGCGACGAGGAAGTGGAAACGCTGCGGCGCGAAGCCGTGCAGTTGCGCAAGGACCGCGAGGAAGTGCGGGCGCGGGTGGAGAAGATGTTGCGCCAGATCGACGCGGTGGGCGAGGAGCAGGCCGCCAGTTAGCGCTTGGGCGAGGAGCAGCAGCCGAGGCGAGGGGAGGATTACCGGCTATGGCAACGGCGACGCGACAAAACCCGGCCAAAGATGTGAATAATGCGAGCGTGCGGGTGGAGATTTTCGACCAGGCTTACAACCTGCGCGGCTCTGATCCGGAATACATACTGAAGCTCGCCGAATATGTCGACGGCAAGATGCGCGCGGTGGCGGAACAGACCAATACCATCGACACCGTACGACTGGCGGTGCTGGCCGCGCTGAATATTGCCGATGAGTACCACCTGCTGCGGCGGAGAAGTGACGGTGGCGGAACGAATTATCAGCAGCGAGCGCACAAGCTTTCAAGCGCGCTGGACGAAGTGCTGGAACAGACGCGAAACGCGCGCTAGGAGCTCCTCCCTCCTGCGAAGGGAGAATTAACGAGTCTTTGCAAAACGATGAAAATAGCCGGACCGTGGGCTTACGACGTCGAGGCGAGAACTTTGCTGGCAAGTCGAGTGCCAACTTTTTACCGGGCGGGTCTTGCGAAACCTTGGGAGTTTCCCTAGCATCCAATCTTGAAAGCCGACCTGCCCAGTTGGTGATGGTGGTAACCGATTTTTGAACCAACACCGAATGAACGGGGGCCTGACTTTTGAACCAACACCGAATGAACGGGGGCCTGACTCGTAAATAACGATCCGGTGTGCGATGCTCCGCCATGCGGAGATGCCTAAAGGGTCGCGGCGGGTTCCCATCGTCTAACGACGGGTTCATTCTCGGCCTACCACACGGCTAAGCGGGTCGGCTTTTCTTCCTTCGCCTGGAGTGGCCTGAAACATGGCCCTGCGGGATGTTCTACTGCACGAAGAGCAACGTTGCTCCCGCCCCGTTCTCATCCCCCGCCTTTCCGATGGCCCCCGCGCTGGTCTATCCTGTGCTGCCCCTCGTTGAGGAGTTTGCAGGTACCACGGGGAGACTTCTGACCGCATTACCCGCGGGAGGAGAACGCCTTGAACAGAAAACCAGAAACCCGCTGCTGGAAAATCAGCATCTTCCTGGCCACCCTCATGGTGGTTCGTGCCTCAATCGGGCTGCAAGGGCAAACGGCTGCGCCGCAGCCTCCGCCGCTGATGCTCGGTACGGCGTGGTATCCGGAGCAATGGCCTGAAACGCGCTGGGAAGCGGACCTCGCTCTGATGCAGCAGGCCGGGATCCATGTGGTGCGCGTGGGCGAGTTTGCCTGGAGCCACATGGAGCCTCGCGAGGGCCAGTACGAGCTGGACTGGCTGGAGCGTGCGATTGCGGCGGCGGGCAGACATGGGATCTACACCCTGGTGGGAACGCCGACTGCTGCTCCGCCAGCGTGGCTTACGCGAACCTACCCCGACACCCTGCGCATGGCGGAAGACGGCCGCCGGGCCGAACACGGTAATCGGGAACAGTACAACTTTGCCAACCCGAAGTATCGCGACCTGGCTCGCAAGATCGCCGGACAGATGGCCAAGCGCTTCGGTCACAATCCGTACGTGCTCGGCTGGCAGATTGATAACGAATACGAGATGGCTTCGTTCGATCCCGATACGAAAGCCCAGTTTCAGCAATGGTTGAAGGCGCGCTACGGAACTCTCGACAAACTTAACGCCGCGTGGACCACCGAGTACTGGAGCGAAGCCTATTCAGATTGGAACCAAATCCCGATTCAAACCGGGTATGGAAATCCCGGCCTGCTGCTGAGTTGGATGCGCTTCGTCAGCGCCACCTGGCGCGGCTACCAGAAAAACCAGATCGACGCGATCCGGGCGAACGCGGACACCCGGCAATTCATCACCACCAACACCATGGGCTGGTTCGACGGCTACGACCACTACACGGTCGAGCAGGATCTGGATCTGGCCGCCTGGGATGACTACGTGGGCCAGGGGCATCTCGATCCAGCCAAGAATGGCGCGGCCGATGACCTTACGCGGGGATTCAAGCGCAAAAACTTCTGGATCATGGAGACCCAGCCCGGCTCCGTCAATTGGGCGGGCGTCAACAACTCACTCGACAAAGGTGAGGTGCGCGCCATGGCGTGGCACAACGTGGGTCACGGCGCCGACGTGGTGAGCTACTGGCAGTGGCGCAGCGCGCTGAACGGGCAGGAGCAATATCACGGCACGCTGGTGGGGTCCGATGGCACGCCCGTTCCGCTCTATCCCGAAGTCCAGCAATTGGGAACGGAATTTGCCAAGGCCGGACTGGTGCTGGCGGGCACATCGCCGAAATCCGAGATCGCGGTGTTGTATTCCTACGATAGCCGGTGGGCGATCCAGTGGCAGAAGCACAACCACGACTACGATCCGGTGGCGGAACTGGTGAGCTATTACCGTCCTCTGCGAGCCATCAGCCAATCGATTGACGTAATCCCTCCGACCGATCCACTGACCCCATACAAACTGGTGGTCGCCCCGGGGCTCAACGTGCTCTCCGACGCGGCGGCCAGCAACCTGATCGAGTACGTGCGGCAGGGAGGGCACCTCGTGCTCGGGCAACGCTCAGCCATGAAGGACCAGGACAACGGATTGCAACCCCAGCGCCAACCCGGGCCACTCGCCGATTTGCTGGGAGGCCGAGTTGAACAGTACTACGCTTTGATCGATCCCGTGCCGGTAACCGGCAAGTTTGGATCTAGCCAGGGCAAATTGTGGGCTGAGCTTCTGAGCGCCAACAACCACGAAACGGAGGTGCTCGCGACCTATGGGGAAAGCAACGGATGGCTCGACGGAATGCCAGCCGCGATCACCCGCAAAACCGGCAAGGGCCGCATCACCTACCTGGGCGCGTGGCTCGATGAGGCGGGCATGGCCTCCGCGGCGAAGTGGATGACCGATATCAGCGGGGTTAAACCTGCCTTGGAAGCCGTACCGGATGGGGTTGAAGTCTGTCCCCGTTATGGCTCCAAGGGCACGGTCTACATCCTGGTCAATTTCTCGAAGACCCAGCAGTCCGTTTCGTTGCCGTCGCCGATGACAGACGTCCTCGAGGGTGGATCGAAACCGTCGGTCACCTTGCCAAGGTACGGAGTAGCAGTCTTGTCCGCTGCCCATTGAAGACCCGGCGGGCCAGGTCCCCACCAGGTCTAACCGCTATTTTTTGACGGGCAACGGGTTTCCGGCAGGAACTTGTTGCTTGGTCCACACGTAAGTCACGATGTAGCCCGAAGCGGAGGCTGGCATGGAGTTGCGCATCGAAGGACTGTCCCAGCGGTATCCAAACGGCACCCAGGCTCTGCAGAACGGGTTCCTCAATATTTCCACAGGGCATGTTGGGGCTGCTGGGGCCGAACGGCGCAGGGAAAAACATCACCATCTACGACAACCGGACGCCGACGGCTACCTTCCGGCAGCAACCGGATGGAAAGTACCAGGTCCATCTTTCCGTCGAGGCGATGAAGTACCGTGCGGACGGCCGCGGGCAGGAACATATCGTGCCGGTACACGATTTGGTGGACATCGGGGTGCTGGACAAGGATGGACACTTCCTGCACCTGGAACGGCGGAAGATCGATCAGGAGAAGTCCCAGTTCGATACCATCGTGGACCGGCGGCCGGCCAAAGCGGGGATCGATCCGCTCATCCAGCGGATCGACCGCAACCCGGACGATAAAACGTCGTGCCGGTGGAGGCCCCATAGGCGCGGCAGAGGCCGGCCCGGCGGGCCACCGGCCGGATCGATCCTGCTACACTGGAAGTGACTTCATCGCCTTTTGGGGCATCTAAACAGCTGTGTACCCACAACTTTTTCATATCGGACGATTTTTTCTGCCCACCTACGGGTTTCTGGTTGCGGCCGGCGTGTTGATCGGGCTTTGGATCAGCGTGCGGAATTCGGCCCGGCAAGGGATTGATCCGGACCAGGCCTGGAACCTGGGGATCCTGGTGGTGCTGTGCGGGATCGTGGGCGCAAAGGTGCTGTACATCATCAACGACTGGAGCACCTACGTCGCGCATCCCGGCGAGATTTTCAGCATCAGCACGCTGCAGTCGGGTGGGGTCTTTTCGGGCGGATTGATCGCGGCGCTGGCGGCGGCGGTTTGGTACATCCGAAAGCATCATTTGCCGGCGCTGGCGACCTGCGATGCGTTCGGTCCGGGGCTCGCCCTGGGTCACGCGATCGGACGGCTGGGATGTTTTGCGGCGGGATGCTGCTACGGCAAGCCGACCAGTGCGTGGTGGGGTGTGACGTTCACGAATCCGGTGGCCGCCCAGTTGGTCGGGACGCCCCTGGGCCATGCTCTGGAGCCGACCCAGCTGTTTGAGGCCGCGGTGGAACTGGCCAATTTCTTTCTGCTGATGTGGATGTTCCAGCGGAAGAAATTCGATGGGCAGGTGTTCGGGGCTTACCTGATTCTTTATGGAGTGGCGCGTTTCTTTCTGGAGTTTCTGCGCGATGATCCGGGACGCGGATCCGTGTTCGGCGGAGTCATGACGGGGACCCAGCTGATCGCGATCGGCCTGGTCATCCTGGGCGGCGTCATTTGGTGGTTGAAGGGTGGCGCGCACAAGACCGTGCCGGCACAGGCGTAGAGGATTTGGTCCTCTCTTCTTTTTCCTGAGGTTGATTCCGGTTCCAGGCTAGGACTCTTTCACCAGCCAGTCCATCGCTGCTTCCCGGGTGGCGAAGGGCGGAAAGTCGCGCTGCGCGAAGCTTTTGATGTTGTCGTAAAAGACCTTGGGGACGCTTCCGACGCCGACCCAGGCCGAGCGCTTCACGAATGGCCGGTCGCGGACCAGCACTTCCTTCATGCGCGTGGCCACCTCGCGATTGACGTGCGCGCCGGTAAGATCGGTCAGGGTCAGAAGAGACCCGCGAGCGTGGCGGGCGACGGTGAGCTCGATTTCGTCGAGCAGCAGCAGAAGCTCTTTGGGCTCGCAATGGCTGAAGTCGATCAGCATGATCGCTTTGCCCTGATGAGTGACGAACGAAATACGGTCATCCATAGGAACTCCTGCGACCAGAGTAGAGACACACCCGAGCCTTTGAGAAGCCGTCAGAGCATGGACTCTACGACGTGATAAACGTCGGCTAGCGCGGCGTCCAGAGCTTCGGGTCGGTCACCGCCAGCCTCGGCCATGTCGGGACGGCCGCCGCCTTTGCCGCCTACTTTCTGAGCGACCTGCCCTACGATTTTCCCAGCCTGCAGGCGAGCGGTCAGGTCTTTGGTGACGCCGGCGATCAGCGCGACTTTGCCGTCTGTGGCCGAGCCCAGCACGACCACGCCGGAGCCGACCTTGTCGCGCAATTGATCGACCAGCGTGCGCATCTGGGAGCGGTCGAGGTTGTCGACTCGGTGCGCCAGAACTTTTACCCCTTTTACCTCCTTGATCTTTTCGTTGGTGGAGGCAACCGAGGAGGACGCCGACTTCATGCGTATCTGGTCGAGTTCGCGTGCCAGACGCTTGATCTCGGCATCTTTGCGCTCGAGTTCGGCTTTGAGTGTGTCCGCCGGGCTGACGCTATTGGAATGACCGGCCAGACTGGCCACCACGTTTTCGAGCAAATGATCTTTGCGGAAGTGCTGCAGCGAGCCCTCGCCGGTGACCGCCTCGACGCGGCGCACGCCCGACGAGACGCTGCCTTCCTTCAGAATCTTGATCAGGCCGATCTCGCCGGTGGCCGCGGTGTGTGTGCCTCCGCAGAGTTCGGTTGAGAAATCACCGATGCGAATGACGCGCACCTTGTCACCATACTTTTCGCCGAACAGCGCCATGGCGTGGTACTCGTTCACGGCCACGTCAATGGGGACATTTTCAATGACGTCGACCTTCCGGTTGCGCAGTAGTTCGCGGTTGATCAGGTCTTCGATGTCCTGAAGTTCCTCGTCTTCGACTGCGGTGAAGTGCGAGAAGTCAAAGCGCAGGTGGCCGGGTGCGACCAGGGATCCGGCCTGCTTTACGTGCTTGCCGAGCACTTCACGCAAACCAGCATGCAAAAGATGCGTGGCAGTGTGGTTACGCATGGTGGCCTGACGGATGTGGGTGTCGACGACGGCATCGACCTTGTCGCCCACGCGGATGGGCTGCCTGGCAGTGACGTTGTGCGCACGCACGCCCGGGACGGGATAGTAGCAGCCGGTGACTTCGGCGACGATGGTGTTGTGGTCGTCGCTGTAAAGCGAGCCGCGATCGCCGACTTGGCCGCCAGACTCGGCGTAGAAAGGCGTGTGGTCGAGGATGACTTCGCCTCGCTCGCCCGGCTTGAGTTCTTGCGTGCCCTGGCCGCCCTTGAGAAGCGCCACTACCGCGCAGCCTTCCGAGCGGGTCTGGCCGTAACCCTCAAAGACGGAGGCGGGCAGCTTTTGGTATTCCGGGTTGGCGGTTTGCTTGGCGGCGCCCTTCCAGGAGGCCTTGGCGCGTTGGCGCTGCTCTTCCATGGCGGCATCGAAGCCGGTTTGGTCGAACAGGATACCCTGATCGCGCGCCGCGTCCTCGATGAAATCGAGCGGCATGCCGAAGGTGTCGTAAAGTTTGAAAGCTTTGTCTCCGGCGTAGACGGGGCGAGCTGAAGGGTCCTTGCGAAGCGCTTCGAGCAAGGGCTCGAGATCGTCTTCCAGTTTCTTGAGCCCCACTTCCATGGTGTGCGCGAAGCGGGTCTCTTCCGCGAGGACGGCCTTTGAAACTCGATCGGCAGTTTCTTTAAGTTCCGGATAGGCATCCTGCATCAGGTCGCGCACGGAGAAGACCATCTGGTGGAGGAAGGGCCTGGTTTGTCCCAACAAGCGGCCGTGGGTGATGGCGCGGCGGATGATTTTGCGCAGGACGTACCCGCGGCCCTCGTTGGAGGGCAGGATGCCGTCGGAGATCAGGAAGGTTGCGGCGCGGGAGTGGTCGGCGATTACGCGAAGCGACGCCGCACCGTGGGCAGAACCGCCAGCCGGGCTTTGTCCGGCTGGACGGGCGGGGGCGCCCGTCCCCGTGGTGGTCGCCGTCAAGTCCGCAGCGCGCTTGACGAGCGGGGTAAACAGGTCGGTCTGGTAGTTCGAGATCACGCCTTGCAGGACCGCCGAAACGCGCTCAAGACCAGCACCGGTGTCGATCGAGGGCTGGGGCAGCGGATTAAACCCGAACAGGGTGCCGTCTGGAACTCTCGGCTGGCGGTTATACTGCATGAAAACCAGATTCCAGATTTCAACGTAGCGACCGCAGTCACAGGGAAATTCGCATTTGCCCGCCGCGCACTCTGGCCGGATCTTGTCGCTCGCCTCGGCACCCATGTCGTAATGAATCTCGCTGCAAGGACCGCAGGGACCGGTGTCGCCCATCTGCCAAAAGTTGTCTTTCATCCCCATGGCGAAGATGCGCGCCTTCGGGACACCAACCTCAAGCCAGAAGCGCTCCGCCTGGTCGTCGCGGGGAATGCCTTCCTCGGTGCCTGACACCAAAGGCACACCCTCAAAGATCGTGACGTACAACTTCTCTTTCGGGATGTTGAACCACTTCGGCGAGGTGATCAGCTCCCAGGCGTAGGCGATGGCGTCTTTCTTGAAGTAGTCGCCGAAGGAGAAGTTACCGAGCATCTCGAAAAAAGTGTGATGGCGGTTGGTGAAGCCCACGTTTTCAAGGTCGTTATGCTTGCCGCCGGCGCGCACGCATTTCTGCGCGGTGGTGGCGCGGGTGTAATCACGCTTTTCGAGGCCGAGGAAGACGTCTTTGAACTGGTTCATCCCGGCGTTGGTGAACAGCAGCGTGGGGTCGTTTTGCGGGACGAGCGAGGAGGAGTGGACCTCACGGTGGCCCTTCTCGATGAAAAAGTCCAGGAATTTGCGGCGGATCTGAGAGCCGGTCAGCATGAGTGTTTGGGGAGCCTCGATGACAAACTTTTATTTTAAACCACCGCGGAGGGACTGCAAGAAAGCGTCGGGCAACAACCCAAGCTCACAACCGCAGACTTCGCCAGGGTGGCGCAAAGGCCGCGAAGAAGAGCTTTCGCCGCAGAGAGGCCGTTGAGAAAAACCGCAGACATCGCCCCAGTCAGCTCTCTGACTCCGCAATGCAGCGCCCGAAAGGCGCCCGGATATGCGGGCAGCCACCTCATGCCTGCAGGCATGTCCCGATCCCTAGCCAGTGGATCAGTTCTCGTCCCTGGTTATTCGGTGCTCTCTTCGAGCCCGGTCAGGGTTTCGTCGTCGAGGTCCCACATTTTCAGGATCGTGAAGATGGTTTTGGCGCGAAAGCCGGCTCGCGTCAGATTGCGGAAAATGCGCGCGGCCTGCTTCTGATCTTTGGGCTTTGCCAGACGCTTGCGTTGGAGGTAGGCGCGGGCTTGCTTCTCTTCGTTTACGTCGTCGAAGGCGGCGCTGACGGCCGTGTCGATCAGGTCAGGGTGCACGCCTTTGGCTTTCAGGTCGGTGATCACGCGCATGCGGCCAAATTTCTCGTTGTCGCGGCGGAACGACGAGTAGGCCGCCGCATACTGGGAGTCATTGAGGTAACCCTGGTCCTTCAGCTTGCGGATGATCAACTCGAGGAGCGTCTTTCCGAACTCGGTTTCCGCCTCGACCTTCAGGCGGAGCAGTCGTTTCAGTTCCGCCACGCTGCGCATGCGGCGGGCCAGTGCGCCAACGGCGTACTCATAGAGCTCCCCTTCGGTATAAACCTTCTTTTGGGGACGGGAGAAAGACATGCCATCACAACCTTAACCCAGGTGGGCGACCCGTGTCAGGGGTGGTGTGCCAGGTCTCAGGAGTCAGGCTTCAGGCTTCAGGCTTCAGATCCGGGCTCTGCTACTCGGAACATCGGGTGTTGCCGAGACTCCGGAGCTTTTCACCGCAAAAGATCGCCGGGAACGAGCAGATCCCCCGGAATCTGGGACCCGGGGACCTTAGGACAACCTCTTGCTGCGCCTTGCCCGCCGCCCGGACGGGGGCGTCTGGGCCCAGGCCATCTGGGCTAGGAAAAAAGGGGCGCGCGGCGCCCCCAGAGTCCCGCAGGACAGCAAAGCTTGCGAGGCGAGTTAGCGGCCGCCGTAGCCGGCCGACTGCATGGCCTGCCGGGAGATATCGGCGGTGGAAGCGATGCCCTGCATGCGCAGCTTGAAGTCGTCGGCGTTGGAGGCGTTTTCGAGAGCGGTTTCGTAACCGATCAGGCCGGCCTGGAACAGGTCCCAGAGGGACTGGTCGAAGGTCTGCATGCCGTATTGCGATGTGCCGGCCGCGATTGCGTCACGAATGGAGCGGGTTTTTTCGGGCACGAGGATACATTCACGAATGAACGCCGTGTTGATCATGACTTCCACCGCCGGCACACGGCCGTCGGCGTCGGTACGCTTGACCAGGCGCTGGCTGATGATGGCGCGGAGAATGGCCGCCAGCTGCAGACGGACCTGCTTCTGTTCCGGCGGCGGGAAGACGGCGATGATACGGTTGATGGTTTCGACCGCGTCCAGAGTATGCAACGTGGAGAACACCATGTGGCCGGTTTCAGCGGCGTGGATCGCGGTACCGATGGTTTCGAGGTCGCGCATTTCGCCGACCAGGATGACATCGGGGTCCTGACGCAAGGAAGCGCGCAGAGCGGCGGAGAAGGAGGGCGTATCCACTTCGATCTCGCGCTGGTTGACGTAGCCTTTCTTGTCCCGATGCAGGAATTCGATGGGGTCTTCGATGGTGATGATGTGTTCGGCGCGCGTGGAGTTCACGCGGTCGACCATCGCCGCCAGAGTGGTGGACTTACCGGAACCGGTGACGCCGGTAACCAGCACAAGCCCGCGGGGCATGTCGCAAACCTGCTCGACGACCTTGGGCAAGTAGAGTTCGTCCAGGGCCCGAATCTTGGTGGGAATGACGCGCAGGACGAGTCCGACGTTGCCGCGCTGCTGGAACACGTTCACACGGAAGCGGCCGAGCCCGGCGACCCCGTAGGCCATGTCGATTTCGGTGGTCTCTTTGAACTTCTGCTTCTGCCGGGCCGACATCATGCTGAAGGCCATGGTGAGCATGTCTTCGGCGCTGATGCGGGGCTGGTCGGTCAGCGGCTGCAGCTCGCCGTCGACGCGGAGGTGCGGATAATTACCGACCTTGAGGTGCAAGTCGGAGGCCCGCCGCTCCATGGCAATGCGCAGCAGATCATCAATATTCATTCGACACGTTCCCTTCAGTGCTCTCTGTATGATGACGCGAATCGTCACCTTCCCCAAGATGACCTTGGTAACGCAGGTGTCAGCCTCAGCTCCGGGGAGCCGGGGCACGAAAAAAGCCGCCCCGCGGCGGCTGTCCAACTCAATATGGTTCGACAGCGTTAGGCTGCCTTGGTGGCGGGCTGGAAGGGCTCGTCGTAGCTGCCCCCGTAAATGGACGGGCACTTGGACCCCATGGGACGCAGGTAGGTCGCCAGCGCTCCGCGATGATGGATACAGTGGTTGTTCAGGAAGCCCAGGTAGTAAACCGCGGGCAAATTGAAGACGCCGAAGAACTCGATCGGCGTGGTCAGTTGCTCCGCGCTCATGGCCCGAACCCGCTCAGTCGCCCGCGCGATGTTGCGGTCATACCAATTCAGGAGCTGGGCGATGGTCTTCGGTTTTTCGGCTTCGTCGCGACCTTCCATCCTGAAGTTGCCGTCGGCGATGCCGTCGAGAAACTGCACGTCGGTGTTGGCGAGGTGCCAGGCGAGTTCCCAAGCGGTTCGTCCGTGGGGATCGTGACGATAGTCGCGCTTTTCCTCGGGAATGGCGGATAGAACTCTCTTGGTAGTCTGCACTTCGTTGGCGATGTTTTGGAGCATCATCTCTCGATACGTGGTGGCAAAATCGGTGGTCAGTCCTTGTTCTGCGGTGGCCATGCTGTGCTCCTTGCTGTGCGGGTGTCGTGTTATGTGGAGTCCAGAAACCGAGGGGGCGCCATTTTCAGGCGCCCCACAGTCTGGGAACTTGCCCGACATTCTACATCCGATCGCCCCGCACCGCAGGCTGTTTTTTTAAACGCTCACCGGCTGTTTGTCACCTACTTTTACCGGGGTCAGCCAGTTGTGGCGGTCCGCTTTCTCGCCGTGCACGATCGCGTAGAACTCCTTCTGGATGGCTTTCGTGATCGGGCCGGTGACGCCTTTGCCGACGCTGATCTTGTCGACCGAGCGGATGGGGGTGACTTCGGCGGCGGTGCCGGTGAAAAAGGCTTCGTCGGCGATGTAGAGCATCTCGCGCGGAATGACCTGCTCCACCAGGGGGATGCCGAGGTCGCGGGCGACCTGCATGACCGAATCGCGCGTGATGCCAGGGAGCACCGAGTTGCCCAGCGGGGCGGTTTGCAAGACCCCGTTGCGGACCAGGAACACGTTCTCGCCCGAGCCCTCGCTGACGTAGCCGTTGGAGTCGAGCGCGATGCCCTCGGCGTAGCCGTTCACGATGGCCTCCATCTTGATCAGCTGCGAGTTCATGTAGTTCGCCCCAGCCTTGGCCATGGCGGGCAGGGTGTTGGGCGCCAGACGGGTCCAGGAGGAAATGCACACGTCGCAACCGACATCGGCGTCGGAGGTCAGGTACTTGCCCCAGGGATAATTGACGACGTAGACCTCGGTGGGCGAGTTGAAGGGGTTCACGCCGGCTTCGCCGTATCCGCGCAGCACGATGGGACGGATGTAGCAGGGCCACACGCCGTTGTTGGCGATCAGGTCCGACATCGCCTTGACGATGTCTTCGCGGGTGTAATCCACGTCGATGCGATAGACCTTGGCGGAATCCAGCAGGCGCTGTGCGTGTTCTGGGGCGCGGAAAATCGCGGGGCCGGCAGGCAGCGCGTAGCAACGGACACCCTCAAATACGGACGAGCCGTAATGGATGACGTGTGACATCACGTGGATGTGGGCGTCGTCCCAGAGGATGAGCCTGCCGTTGTGCCAGATTTTTTCGGTCTTCTGAATCGCCATGGAGACTCCTTGCCTGATTCAATTTCGCGGTGTTGCTTTGCCGGCGGTCGGAAAAAACAGCGCGGACCGGCGCAGAATTACCCCCAAATTATAACCGAGCAAATCCTGGGCACGGCCCGGTGAGGGCGCAGATTTTACGATCTCGGCAAGCGCAGAACGTGAAGTTGGGGTGCGCTTGCCGGACGGTCGGTTGGGAATTCTCGATTCGCGCGGCCACGACCAGGAAACGCTAGTGGCTCCCGCCGGCTGGAATGGCGGCAGCCGTCGCCGGCGCGCTCGCCACCGGCGGAAGTTCGTCGCCACGGAAATATTTCTCTTTGGCCCCTCGCATCAGCGGCATGGCGGTGTAGGGCTTGGAATAGTCGTTGCCGGCGTTCCAGAACAGGAAGCCGACTCCGCCCTTCTCTTTCGACACGCGCACCTGGGTTTCGATGTACTCGGGTGAGTAGGTCTTGGTCTTCCAGCGGAAGGCTTGCAGCCAGGGCCGGATCACGGCGTTACCGTCTTTGGTGATCAGCTTGAAACGCGCCATCGATTCTCCGATGAAATGCTCAGGCGCGTCGCCCGGACGGGCGTAGCCATCCATGCCGAAAAAGTGTGAAGGATAGATCATGGGCGATAGCACGTCGCAGTATTTCGCCATGCCGACGATGTCCTGGCCGGTGTGCGAGAGGTCAACGGGGCGCTGCCAGGCCATGACACCAAAGACGTCCAGTGAGAGCAACACCCCCTTGGGGTGCAACTCCGCGTAAGCATGCTTGAGGAAATCGGTGATTACCTCCGAGCGCTGCCATTTCGGGTGCTCGGTCTGGAAACCGAAGGATGCATCTTTCTGATCGCCTTCGGCCGGGAAGCGGACGTAGTCGAACTGGATTTCATCGATTCCGGAGTCGGCGACGTACTTCGCCAGGGCGATGTTGTACTCCTGCACCTTCGGGTTCGAGGTATCGGTCCAGACCAGCTTGCCGTTCTCCCGCCACGGCTGTCCGGTGCGGTGCGACTTCACGGCGAGTTCGGGATGGGTTTCGACCAGGCGCTGATCGCGGAATATCGCGATGCGCGCGATCGCGTGCATGCCTTGCGAGTGCAGGAAACGGGTGAACTTGGGCAGGTCGCGAATGTAGATGTGCTGGCGGCCGGCCAGCGGATGATCGAAGGCGATGTTCACACTGCCGTCGCTGTCCTTGATGTCAAATACCACGGCGTTGCCGCCGACTTCGCGCCAGTGCCGGATGATGCGTATCCCGTGGTCACTGCCGGCCATCACTCCGGTCAGGTAGATGGCACGGACTTCAAAGTCTTTTGCGACCGGGATGGACTTTTCGACGATGGGCGCCGGCAGGATGCCGGGAACGATGATCTGCTCGCCGGTTTTGAGATTGTTGCCGGCGCGGTTTCCGTTGGTCTTACGAATCGCCTCGGCTAATTCGGTGGAAGTGAGGTAGGATGTCCGCTTCAAATATCGCCGTGCCAGCGATCCGACGCTGTCCCCCCGCTTGGCGGCATAGAGTTCGGTCCCCGGAGGAGCCACCACGGGCGCCGGCAGCTCGGCCGGTTTCAGGCCCGCAACACTGGCCGTCGGGACGCTGCTCCTTACAATTTTTGGCGATTGGGCTGCCGCCGCCGGCATTTCGGAATTCGACCAAAGGGTGAGGACAGTCAGGACGATACAGGCCAGCAAGGCCAGCGAGAGGGCACCGGAACGACGCACATTTTTCTCCAAGAATTTGATTCTTGGGCGGATACTAACGCGCGTTTTTTCTGCCTGCCAGTTACGTCGGGCCAGCGCCAGAAGGGGGCCCGAGAGGAACAAAACGCACCTGGAAAGCATCCCGGATGCGCAAAGAATTTCGCATGGCGGGTTTACAAACCCATGCGGATAAGTCCGTCAGAACGCGTAGACGCATCTAACTGAGCAGGAATTTGGGGCTGGATGGTTACGTTGGGGATGGTCAACGGCTTGCAATGTCGACAGTGCTGTCTGCGAGTGACAATTTTTGTCGCTCTCGGGTTGCAGGCAACAGAAACCGCCTTGTCCCAGGAAAGACGGTACCCGGCCCAAAAACCAGGAAAGGGCCTTCAGACCCTATGAGAACCAATCTCGCCACTGTGCTCGATCCAAATCGTCGAAGCAACGATGCCAGGGAGTTCGACGCCGCCCTGCGGCGCAAAATAGTCGGACAGGACCAGGCCGTCGAAAAGGTCGTACAGATCTACCAGATGTTTCTGGCTGGACTGAACCCCCCGGGTCGGCCCGTCGGAAACCTTTTGTTCCTGGGACCCACGGGTTCTGGCAAGACGCGGGTGGTCGAGGCTCTGGCCGAGTCTCTGTTCGGCGATCCGCGGGCTTGCATCAAGATCGACTGCGCCGAGTTCCAACACTCCCATGAGATTGCCAAGCTGATCGGGTCGCCTCCGGGCTACCTAGGTCACCGCGAGACCCACCCCCTGCTCACGCAGGAAGCGCTGAACCAGTGGCACACCGACAAGCTGAAGCTTTCGATCCTGCTGTTTGACGAGATCGAGAAGGCCAGCGATTCGCTGTGGCAGCTGCTGCTCGGCATTCTCGACAAAGCCACACTCACGCTGGGAGACAACCGGCGGGTGGATCTGTCGCAGTGCATCATCATCATGACCTCAAACCTCGGTGCCGGCGAGATGACCGGACTGGTCGACGGGGGCATGGGCTTCGCCACCCGCGTGACCGAAGTCGACGCCCGGTTCGACGAGAAGATTTCTCGCACCGCCGTCGAAGCAGCGCGCCGGAAGTTCACGCCCGAGTTCATGAACCGCATCGACAAAGTGGTGGTGTTCAAGACCCTGCGGCCCGAACATCTGACGCAGATTCTGGAAATCGAACTGGGCATGGTCCAGCAACGCATCCTGCTGGCGGCGGGGGCGAACCAGTTCGTCTTCAATTGCACGCCCAGGGTGAAGGAGTTCCTGTTGAAAGAAGGAACCGATCCGCGCTATGGAGCGCGGCACCTGAAGCGCGCCATCGAACGGAACATCGTCTTCCCGCTGGCGAACCTGGTGGCGACCGGACAGGTGAAGCTGGGCGACTTCGTGCGGGTCGACCTGACCGGCGAAAGCCATTTGACCTTTGTGAAGGAAGCCGAGGGAGCGATGGTGCCGGTACTGCTCGAGCGCTATGGAACCGTGACCAGCGCTCCGCCGGCAGCGGCGCGGGCTGCGAAAACGGTCAACAACCGGAGGGAGTTCGGCGCAAGCCCGATCGCGGAAACGAAATAGCGGTTGGTCGCGGAGAAAAAGAGGGGACAGGGGCGCCGCTTGCGGCGCCTTTTGTATTGCGGCCTTGCCCGTGGCTTCGCGTGCCGACGCGTTAGACTGTTGCTCCTGGAGTTCCACTCCCATGACCAAGCAAGAGAAACAGCGCCTGTCCGCCGTTCTCAGGGCGACCGAGTACCTGTTCCTCGAAAACATCGCCCTGAAGCTGGTGCTCGAACATCGCAAGGTACCCAACTGGCAAAAGCTGGCGGAACATCTCCTGACGGACAAAGAGATGCTGGCGGGGGTGAGACTGAAGTTCACCGACCTGTACGCCGAGATCGAGGGATCGGCGGATCCCTCGGCTGCCCTTGAAGCCCTGCTCGGAGAACTGCCAGCTCCGAACAAGAAGCAGTAGCACCCCGGAGAAATCAGTCAGTGCATAACGTCAGCCTCTTGTGGGTCGCCTGCCAGCCCCTCGGTTTGCGCTCGGGCGACCGGAGTGCAAGCGGGGCTGAGGGGGCGCGGCTTGCGGGATTCCGGTTACCAGGCCAGCCTAGGGTTTGGCCGCACCGTTTTTAGCCACATTCGAAGTCACCTTCCGGATAAAGAATTCCTGCAGGACGTTCGCAGCGGCGGTTGCGCCAATGCCAACCAGCGCGTTTTCAAACGTCAACGTCGCTCCCTGGCGGTTTTGCGCCGGATAGTAAAGGTTGGAGATGCCTCCTGCGGCAAGGTTTCCGAGGATGTTCGAGTAGTTGGCCTGCCAGCGTCCGTTGTCGCCCTTGCAAACCACTGCGTTGGCCAGCGCGTACAGAATCCGCGATCGCTTACCACCGCTTCCCTTGTAGAAATAACGGGGATCCTGCTTCAGGAGCGACGGCAGGATGGCGCTTCCGATGAAGGTACCTGAAACCAGGTCGGCATAGGAGGCCCCATAGCGCTTGGCGTACCCCTGGGCTCCCTGCCCGTACCCACTGAAGCTGTTGGTCGCCTGCTGAACACCCGCAATCGCCCCAATCAATCCGAAAGTTACCGGGTCCACCGTCATCTTCCAGGCAAGCCCGAACTTTTGCTTGGAGTTGAGAGAAACAGGATTGTGGTCGTAGCTGACATAGAAATTTGGAATCACACCGAGCACACGCTGCTTCTCTTGATCCTTGATCTGCTCCTCGGCCACTTCCACCGGCGAGAGCGCCACGTCCACCTCGGTCACGGCGGTAGCCACCGTCAACACGATGGGCGGAGCAACGTAGATCTCCCCCCGATGCAGGATTCCGGAAACCGTTTGGGTCGCGAAGCCCGCCGACGTAATCGTGAGCTGGAACGACCCGGGTGCGATGTGGGCAAACGAGAATTGCCCATCGCCGCTACACAGCACCTCTTGGCCTGGGGATTGATCCTGGCGGGCAAGTTTCACACCGGCTCCGCCCACGACCGCTCCGGTTCGATCAACCACCGTTCCGCTGATAGTTCCTGATGGCTGGCCGGGGAACTGCTCAGCCGCAAGGGGGCCCGTCTTCCGAGGTTCGGCAGCCGTCCCGGACGGCGGCGGAGAGGTCTGTGCCGGACTGGGCGCAGCGTACAGCGTCACAGAAATCAACCCCAGCGGCAGGATCGCCACTGCGAGTACAGTCTTTGAAAACCTTCGCGAGAGAGATTCCGGTTGCCGCTTCATTGATCGAACACTCCATTCGGCACGCAAACATAGAATAAGGCATAAAACCGGGGGGAGGTGACGCAGGAAGGGCCTTGGTCAAAGTGAGCCATTCCGTTGCGATGCACTCGATGAATCGCCGATAACCTCTTAATCGTGTTGAGCGGGGCAGAACCTTCAAAACCTGCCCGGATCTGAGATCGCTTTGGGCGCAGCCAACGATCCATCCGCTGGTCGCCTCCGGTGAGGCGCTAGTGCCCTGGTCTATAATGGCGCGCACCGATGCCGCTTCCTTCTGGCACGAAACTCGGTCCTTATGAAATTCGGTCTCCGCTCGGCGCGGGCGGCATGGGCGAAGTGTACCGGGCGCGGGACACGCGCCTCAATCGCGACGTCGCCATCAAGGTTCTTCCCGCTTCTTTTTCGAGCGACCTCGACCGGCTGCAGCGGTTCGCACAGGAAGCGCGCGCCGCCGCCGCCCTGAGCCATCCCAACATCCTGTCGATCTTCGACATTGGCGACAACCAGGGCGCGCCTTACGTGGTCTCGGAGCTGCTGGAAGGCGAGACGTTGCGCGACCGCCTTCGTAACGGACCGCTCCCGGCACGCAAGGCCATCGACTATGCCGGGCAGATGGCGCGCGGGCTCGCCGCGGCCCACGAAAAAGGGATCGTTCATCGCGATCTGAAGCCGGAGAACCTCTTCCTGACCCACGACGGGCGCGCGAAGATCCTGGACTTCGGACTTGCGAAGCTCACTCACCCCGAAGCAGGCGACAGTTCCGGCGATGCGCCCACCCAGCAAGTGGGCACCGACGCGGGCACCGTGATGGGCACGGCCGGGTACATGTCGCCCGAGCAAGTCCGCGGCAAGCCCGCCGACTCGCGCTCCGATATCTTCGCGCTGGGCGCCATCCTGTACGAGATGCTTTCCGGGAAACGCGCGTTCCAGGGGGACTCTTCCGCCGACACCATGAGCGCAATCCTGAAGGAGGATCCGCCGGAGCTTTCCGAAACGGGCCGCAAATTGTCGCCCGCGCTGGAACGGATCGTGCGGCATTCCCTGGAGAAAAATCCCGGCGAGCGCTTCCAGTCGGCACGCGACGTGGCGTTCAATCTGGATGCGCTCACCGATATCTCAAGCTCCAGCCGCGCCGGCCTGCCTCCCATACTGGAGGAGCCGGCCCCGCGCCGCTGGCGGCTGCCCGTGCTCGGCGGCCTGCTGTTGCTGGCGTCGTGGGGAGCGATCTATCGGTTCGCCCACCGTGGCGGTGGGCCCCCGAATCCGACCTTCCACGAAGTCACCTTCCGCAACGGTACGATTTGGGACGCGCGTTTTGCGCCCGACGGGCAGACGGTCGTCTACGGCGCGGCCTGGGACGGACAACCGCAGGAAATTTTTTCGACCCGCTTCGACAGTTCGGACTCGCGGCCGGTGGGGCTGTCGCCCGCCCAGATTCTTGCGATTTCTTCGAAGGGAGAGATGGCGATCTCCCAGCATCCGGTGGATTTCCTGCCGTTCGCCCAGGCGGGCACTCTGGCTCGCGTCCCGCTGGCAGGAGGGGCGCCGCGCGAGGTGCTCGACAATGTGTTTTGGGCCGACTGGACGCCCGATGGCCAATCCCTGGCGGTCATTCGTTCCAGCACGGGCGCCATCACGCACCTGGAGTTTCCCGCGGGCAAGGTGCTGTATGAACCGCAAGGCTGGGTCAGCCATGTGCGCTTCTCGCCGAACGGGGACTACCTGGCCATCGCCGACCATGTGGCCAGCGGTGACGACGGCCGCGTCGTCATCATCGATTTACACGGGAACCGCAAAGCCGGTTCTTCGTTCTACTCGAGCGTGGAGGGACTGGCGTGGAGTCCGAATGGCAAAGAAGTGTGGTTCTCGGCGGTCCCGGCAGGAGCCGCGCGCTCCATTTACGCGCTGGATTTTTCGGGCCGGGAGCGGCTGATCTACCGGTCGCCGGGTGGACTGACCGTGCATGACGTCAGCCGGAGCGGGCTGGTACTGCTGACCGCAGACAAATCCCGCGTCAGCATCTTTGCGCTCGCCCCGGGGGAGACCCACGAACGCAGCCTCTCGTGGTTTGACTGGTCGCTGCTCACCGATATGTCGGCCGACGGCAAGACGATCGTTTTTTCCGAGACCGGGGAAGCGGTGGGCGCCAACTACAGCATTTTTCTCCGCAAGACCGACGGCTCGCCCGCGGTCCGGCTCGGAGACGGTGGCTTTGGGTTTCTTTCCCCGGACGAGAAATGGGTTCTCGCCGAGGACCGGTCCCCGGCGAGGCTGATGCTGCTGCCCACCGGCGTGGGCGAACCCAGACAGCTCACCGACGACAAAACCGATCACTTCGCCTCCGCCTGGATGCCGGACGGCAACGCGGTCATCTTCTCCACCGCCGAGCCCGGCCATGGCCCGCGTACCTACATCCTGGATATCCAGGGGGGCGCCCCGCGCGCGCTGACTCCCGAGGGCACGACCGGAGGCATCGTCACCCACGACGGCAGATTCCTGCTGGCCACCGATACCAGTCGCCAGCGTTGGCTGTACCCGATCGCCGGAGGAGAGCCGCAAAAACTCAACATTGCGTCGAACCCCGACGAACGCAGCACCGGCTTTTCGGCCGACGGGAAGAGCTTGCTCCTGCGCAACCGGACCGTTCCCGTGAAGGTAACGCGCGTCGATCTGGTCAGCGGGAAACGCGAGCTGTGGAAGGAAATTGTGCCGGCCGACCCGGCGGGCGTGCAAAGCATCCCGGTCGTGAAGTTCAGCGCAGACGGGAAGTCTTACGCCTATTCCACCGGCCGCATCCTCTCCGACCTGTATGTAGTCGACGGCCTGAAGTAAGCGGGGGCTCATCCCGCATAAGCGCTAACTTAAGCAGAATTCCTGTCGGTTTGCCCGTCACTCGCCTGAAACAGACAACTTTGGGCGAGCGAGGACTGACCTACCGGTCGGCTTCTGCCGAACGGTACTGACGTTCACCTCACTTGCTCACTTTGCTGTAAGCAGATCTGCACAAAATTCCTGACCACGGCCGATTCGTGCAATTTGTTCCAGGCTATGCCGACATCCCATTCGGCTTCCCGGCCGCGGATGTCGCTGAACGTCACCCCACTCACGCGCATTTGTTTGGCCGAGCGTGGAACCAGAGCGACGCCCATCCCGGCGCGCACCAGGTTGAGAAGTGTGAAGATGTCTCGGGCCCCTTGCACGACCTTCGGGCTGAAGCCGGCGCTTCCGCACAACTGGATGCAATGGTCGTAGTACGTCGTTGAAACTTCCCTCACAATCATGATGAAGGCTTGCTGGGAAATGCCGCGGAGGGTCAGTGCCCCGCGGAAGTCACTGAATGCAGCGATCGTCAACTGTTCCTGCAAAACCTTTCTCACTACTAACGGCGCACGTCCAATGGGCAGTCGCAGGAATCCTACGTCTATCTCGCCAGCTAGCAGCCCATCGATCTGGCGTGGGGTGGACATGTCTCCCACCTGGATTGCGACCTTGGGATGGGCCTTCGCGGAATTTACGCAGAGCCGGAGGCACAAGACTGTGTATTGTGGCGCTGCCGGCAGCTATGCGCAGCCTTCCCAGTTCGCCGCGCGCCGCCGCCTGGGCGGTATCGAAGAGCGCGTCGAGATCGCGAACAATGTGGCGAGCCTCGCCGTAGAGCTCTCCCGCTCCCGTAAGACGGACATCGCGCCGGTTTCGCACCAGCAGTGGACCGCCGATCTTCTGCTCCAGACCCTTGATCTGCTTGCTCAGCGCGGGCTGGGAGATATGTAGCAAGTTCGCTGAGCTGCCAAAATGCAATTGCTCGCCAGAACTAGAAAGGAGCGCAGCTCTCGATCTTCAAGTGCCATAACTAATGGTTATCACAGACAGAGTAAAGTTTCATTGGAATAATCACTAGAACAGAATTCTACTTGGGACATGAGCGATCCAGGAATTACCGGCGTTGTTGGTACCGTCGCGGCCATTTGCACCACCGGGGCATTCATTCCGCAGATCTTTAAGATCCGGAAGCAGGGTGGAGAAGATCTTTCGTATTCGATGCTCGCGGTCTATTTGGTCGGAGTGCTGTTGTGGCTGGTCTACGGTCTGATGTTCCACGCGCCAGCGGTGATCTGGGCGAACGTTGTTGCGTTCATTCTGGTTGCCACTTCGTTGGTTCTAAAACTGAGTTGGAAAGAATTCGCAGGTACCGGCAGGAGTGGAAAGCGCCGCCCTCGGGTCGCCGTCGATATGGACGAAGTGATCGCCGATAGCCTCACCCGTCATCTCAGTCTCTACAACCGGGCGACCGGCGAGAACGTTACTCCCGAACTTATCCGGGAGAAAGGACTGGAGGCGTCGATCCCACCGAAGCACCGCGCGGTCTTCGAGCGTCTACCGCACGAAGGTGGATTTTTCGATGACCTCAGCGTGATCGTAAACAGCCAGCATGCCTTGCAACTATTGTCGTCCAAGTACGATGTCTTTATAACCAGCGCCGCCATGGAAGTGCCCCATTCCTTTGACGCCAAGTTTCGATGGCTGCAAAAACATTTTCCGTTTATACCCACGAGCAACATTGTGTTTTGCGGAGACAAAGAGATCATTGACGCGGATTACCTCATCGATGATCGTTCACGTCACTTCGCCCGCTTCCGTGGCACCGGCATCCTCTTTGCCGCTCCGCACAACGCGCGGGAACTGGCACATCTTCGCGCCAACAATTGGGATGAGGTGTTGGCGATACTGTTGAAGAGGCAATCCGCGGCGGCCATTCAACAATCAGCCAAAAGCAACATAAACACAGAAGCCCAGGAACTAGCTAGCAATTAGCGATATTAAAGGTGTTGGTGCAATTTGATTGCCGCACTGGAAGTAAAGACCGCCGGGAGGGCCATTTGAATTCCATACTCGCAGCAACCCCCGTCGTCCCGGGCGATGCCCTACGAGAATGCTTTCAATTCGCTCAAGAAGTGATTCGTAAAGCCGGAGCTGGCAGACGGGTATTTCGACAAGATCGGCAGTCTTACACTCAACTCCAAAGGCCCGTATGATCTGGTGACAGAGGTCGTTTCCGAGCGAGTTGAAGGCATGTTCCCGTATTCCTCCTGACGGCAATTGCTGGTCGGTTTTTGTGCGATACTTCTGGCATCTGCTGATAGACGGATTGTTTATGGCAGACGCCAAAACGTCAACCAACCTACAGGATCAAGCGTCTCCAATATCGCCAGCCCCCGCGCAAACCCTGTCGAGCGAGGCGGTGCTCGATGCCTTGAAGATGATCCTTCTCGCCGCGCCCCTGAACGAAGTTCTGACGAGTGTCACCCGCCTGATCGAAGCCCAGCAAGGGAATGTTGTGCTCGATTTTCCTTCTTGACGAAGAAGGCACACACCTGCGATATGGCGCCGCCGCAAACCTGCCCGAAGCGTACCGGGCAGCGACTGATGGAGTGTGTATTGGTCGTAATGTCGGATCGTGTGGCGCAGCCGCTTACCTTCGGAAGCCCGTCTTCGTCGTTGACGTCGTTTCTCACCCGAATTGGGCGAACTTCAGAGGCGTTGTTCTCGCGAGCGGGCTGCGCGCCCCTGGTCGACCCCTATCGTGTCGCACGACGGCGAGGTACTCGGGACCTTCTGGATGTATTACCACGAAGTTCGGCATCCAGACCCGGCCGAAATTCAGTTGATCGATTACGCCAGCCGCATTGCCGGAATCGCCATTGAGCGCGATCGATCGCAGTCGGCTCTGACGCTGGCATTTGAAAAGATCAAGAAGTCAGAAGCTCAACTCAGACAGATGGTCGATGCTATACCTCAGGCAATTGCCGTCTTAGATCCGGAGGGGACTGTTCTCTACGCCAATCAATGGATGCTTGATTACACGGGCCTCAGCCTCGAAGAGGCAATGGCGCCAAATTTTCGGACCAAGGTTGTTCATCCCGAGGATTTAGCAGGCGTGCACGACGAGCGTCGGAACGCTTTATCTCGTGCTATGCCATTTGAAAATGAACAACGAGCGTTGGGCAAAGATCGGAAATATCGGGGGTTCCTGATCCGTTACAACCCCCTGCGGGACGAACATGGTGCATTCTTCGCTGGTACGCGACCGGAACCGACATTGATGATCGGAAGCAGGCTGAACAGAGGATACGCAATGAGAACCTGGCGTTGCGCGAAGAGATCGACCTTTCTTCGATCTACGAAGAAATCGTGGGATCGTCAGAGTCGCTCCGCAGTGTGATTTCGCAAATCACCAAAGTGGCCCGCACGGATTCCACCGTGATGATTTTCGGTGAGACCGGAACGGGCAAGGAGTTGATTGCCACCGCCATCCACAAGCGGTCTAAGCGCTCATCCAGGGCGTTCATCCGGGTTAATTGTGCGGCAATTCCACCTTCATTGATTGCCTCTGAACTCTTTGGTCACGGGAAGGTCGCCTCCTGATCATCCAGGGTTAAGTGAGCTTGGTCTTTAAAACCCGGCCAGGCCAATATCTGTGGCGATTCTCTGAGTCCCTGGGTCGGCTGATTCGCCTTCTGGAAGAGAAGGCCAAATCCAGTGGACTCTCAGGCCAGCTGTACCTCGATCACTTGACGTATGCACTCGCGCTACGTCTTCTTTCTGCTGCGAAGAAGACAGAAGACGGCCATATTTACAATGTCTACACTTTGCTAGGGCGAAAAACATGACTTCGGTTACCAAGGATCTGCGTCGGATTGAAGCGCCATCGCAGCTCAATTCAGAAGGATAAAAGGAGTACTCTCCAATGAAGACCGATACCCTCACGAATCCAACAGTCAAGGCCGCTATCGAAGCGTTGCACAAGGGCGATCAGAGAGCCTGGTCGGCGCTCTTTGAGCCAGATGCTCAACTCTATGACGACGGGAAACCGCGTAGCTTTAAAGAGTTTACCCGCGATGCCCTCGGTCACGAGCGATTCACCTCCACCGATCATGTCGAGAACAACGGGCTGGATCTGACTGGTGCCTTCCATTCGGACCAGTGGGGTGACTTTCGGACCTACTTCAGGTTTCGGATCTCTTCTGCGGGTAAAATCAACCGACTGGAGATTGGTCAGGCAGCATAGCAGGAAATTTTTGACCGTCGTAGTAGAGGGTTATTCTCCGGAGGATTTCCGAAGTGCATACGCTGAAAATAATTGTCGGGGGCTTTCTGCTTCTGGGAGTGTGCCTGCTCCTAGGCCGTTGGATTGGGGGAGCAGCACGGGTTGCGGTCGCCGCGGCGATCAAGTGTTTTCTCGTGCTTTGGCTGCTCGCCACGCTCGTCAACATGTGGGTTGGCGTCAGCAAGGCAGGCTATGGCATAAAGGATGAGGCTCCGATAGCTTTGCTCGTGTTTGCAGTCCCGGCGATAATTTCGATTCTCATTTGGTGGAGATTCTCTGCTTCCTAAGCTGAACAACTGTTCTAGCGCTTCAAAGCGCACAAAGCAGAACTAATTTGCCGATCATAAGCGACTAGCCGGACACCGTAATCCAAGTGGAACGTAGAGACGAGTAAGGCCAAAGTTCGGCCGCTGCGAACAGCGGTTGGCGTGATTTGTGTCTGTTGCTCCCGAATTGTCAGCTATTCGGAAGTAATCGCCGCAGGCAAATCAAGGAGATCCCCGGCGTTTGCCCAAGGGCTCAATCGGGTTGCGCATTACAGGGAGACCCGCGATTTTCCTGATTTCTGGACGGATCTCGTTCACTTTATTCTTATGGGTGCCCCGAATGGGTGCCCCTACCGGCGATCATCAAGCAGACTTAACCATTGTAGAGCCGTACACTTGACTTGGGGCACCCGCAAAAGCCGCACCAGGGGCTCAGTTTCGAGGATTAGCGAAACTGCAAGTGTTTGAAGAGAAATGGTCGGGGAGAGAGGATTTGAACCTCCGACCCCCTGGTCCCGAAACAAAGAAATTCAGCCAAGGTGTTGATTTTTCAATCCATGTGAGTGGTGCTTCAACCGCACAAACTCACGTCATTCCTGCTCGACGCTGCCAGTTATTTTCTTATGGGTGCCCCGGAGTGGGTGCCCAAACCCAAAGGACAAGTCACGGAACACACTCCAAGCTGTGTAGAGACACAGTTTCCGGATTTCCCGTAATCTGGGAGTTGGCGAAGGGATGGTCGGGTCGGAGGAGGCGCGCTTTCGCGCTGGCCTCCGTCCGCCTCTCAAACTGCACGTGCGGTTTTCCCGCATGCAGCTTTCACGAAGACTTAGCGACGCCAGGATGCAAGAGAAGGTATTAAATAGAGCAACCGGAC
>WNFP01000271.1_pt1 | contig 65241 bp, 56 predicted proteins | sample 5400201 | NCBI WGS metagenome assembly WNFP01 (sample SAMN13153355, study PRJNA577476) | soil metagenome | isolation source: 115 cm saprolite under Madrone tree | place: USA:California | collected 2016-06-14
GTGGGCGACCGCGGCAAGGTCGAGATATTCAGCTAGAGTTTTCATTGGAACACGCGCAGCTCAGGCTTTCCCCGGAGCGGACCAAGGATGGGGCTCGCGGGCTTCGAGGAAGGCAAAGATGGTCATCAGCAGAGCGAGTGCCACGAGCGCGCCGTCCCGGAAAACCGTCTTGATCGTAAGCGGCTCGGGAGTGGCGAAGCAACCGCAATTGATCTGCAAGCCCAACGCATAGGAGCGCACAACGGCGGCAAAAAAACCGAGCATGATCAGCGTGACGAGCGTGGCCCAGATGCGAAACCGCCAGCCGGTAAGCAACAGAAGGCCGAGGCTGATTTCCGCGAACGGCAGTGTGTTCGCGACAAACTTGACGGCCCAGGAAGGGAGAATTTGGTAAGAATCAACCTGCAAGGCAAAAAAGGAAAGGGCCACACCGATCGGCGGCCGAGGGTGCATTCCTATCGTGAGTTTGGCATAGCCGGCGTAGATGAAAATGCCGGCGAGGACCAGGCGGCCGATCCAGATGATCGCGCGGCGCAGGTTGAATGGGCTAGATTGCATCATCTTTATTCTTAGCTTGGATCACTCGAAAAGAATCCCACAAACTCACTGGCTGAGAAGTTGATTGAGAAACTGTTTGAGAATGTCGTAGGTCATGACACCAGGATACGGATAGGTCTGTCCCTTGCAATGAAAGACGGTCGTGGGCGTCTGGTTGACGCGGTAGGTCTGGCCAAGGTTGTAATCCTTGTCAATCAAGGGATCGAGCGTGGGGCCCTTGACTAGGGCGCGAACCTTGGTCATTTCCGCGGCGGAGAGAACCGCGGCTACCGTGCCATCCACGTCCCCGTTCTGTTCCCACTTTTCCTGATTCTGGAAGAGCGCTTGCTCGACGAGCTCAACCTTGCCAAGCTGCGCGGCAGCGCGAGCGTAACGTGCGGCTACCCGGGAGTAGGTGTGCATCGGAAGAGGGAAGTCGCGGTGGATGAGGTAGACCTTGCCGTTGCTGACGTAGTCATCCATGAGCCTGCGATTCGTTGTCGTAAAGAGCGTCTTGCAAGCCGGGCACTGATAATCGCTGAAAACTTCCATCGTGACGGGCGCGGTCTTGGAGCCGAACGCCTTATGCGGATCGATGTCGGGTAAAACTGCTGCAGACTGCGGCCGAGGCGGACGCGGGGCGGCTTTGGCTTCGACCACCGGCGCGGGAAGGATGGGGGACTCAGAGGCTCGAGGCGTGGCAGCCGTCTCGGGCGCCGGCAAGGCCGATGGTTGCGCGGAGGATCGAGAAGGGACCGGCGATTTGTGGAGAGACGGTAAGAGCAAAGCACCTAACCCGAGAAAGCCCACGCTGAGAATTCCTGCCAAAATGCGCCGACGTTTCACACGATCCTCCGAGAAAGCTCACGCCATTTTCCCTTACGAATGAACAGAAAAGAATTCTACCGCGAAAATGCGAGAATGTAAGAGCCGTCCTCGCTGATTTGTTCATCAGGAGCGATACAGGCCTAAGCTGAGAAAGGCTCTTTACAGTTGGTTGCAGGCGAAGTTGGAAGTGTTGTTTCAAGAGCCCGGTTCGTTCGCGAGACCACCCGCGCCACATGCTCCTGATCCTAATTGGCCTCTTCAAGACCGCAACCTCAAGAAAACGAACCATTTAATGTCATCATCAGAAAACTTGACAGACATACACTCAACATGTATACTCCCGTCTGAGCTGGGCTTGGATCGCGTGAACTGAGCTGGATTCGCCTTGATTTCAGAGAGTTACGGGCGAATGGAAATGGCAAAGAGTATCAGGAGGAACGGCAGCAATGAGCAAGATTATTGGAATTGACCTTGGAACGACAAACTCGGTCGTGGCGGTAATGCAGGGCGGCGAGCCCGTGGTGATCCCCAATCAGGAGGGTGGCCGCACGACCCCGTCGGTTGTAGCGATTACGAAAACCGACGAACGCCTCGTGGGGCAGGTGGCAAAACGCCAAGCGGTGACGAATCCGGAGAACACCGTGTATTCGATCAAACGGTTCATGGGCCGTCGCTACGACGAAGTGACCGAAGAGATGAAGCGCATTCCTTACAAGGTGGTAAAGGGTGACCACGACGACGCGCGAGTGGAGATTGCGGGCAAAGTGTACAGCCCTCCCCAGATCTCCGCGATGATTCTGGGAAAACTGAAAGCGGCGGCGGAAGATTTTCTGGGTGAGAAGGTAACCAAGGCGGTGATCACCGTTCCCGCTTACTTCAATGACGCGCAACGGCAAGCCACCAAGCAGGCCGGCGAAATCGCCGGACTGGAAGTGGTGCGCATCATCAACGAGCCGACGGCGGCAGCTTTGGCGTATGGCCTGGAAAAGAAAAGCGATGAAACCATCGCCGTTTACGACTTGGGCGGCGGGACCTTCGACATTTCCGTCTTGGAAGTCGGCGCCGGCGTTGTGGAAGTAAAGTCCACGAACGGCGACACACACCTGGGCGGCGATGACGTGGACCAGAGAATCGTGGAGTGGCTGATCGACGCTTTCAAGAAGCAGCACAACATTGACCTGAGCAAGGACAAGATGGCGCTGCAACGGCTGAAGGACGCGGCGGAGAAGGCCAAAATCGAGCTTTCGCAAATGATGGAGACGGAGATCAACCTGCCGTTCATCACCGCTGGCGCGAATGGCCCGATCCACATGGAAGAAAAGCTGACGCGCACGCGGCTGGAGCAGATGATCAGTGATCTCCTAGAGCGGTCCATGAAACCGGTGAAGCAGGCATTGGAAGACGCAAAGTTGTCGCCGAACGACATCCAGGAAGTCGTGATGGTAGGCGGCTCGACGCGAATTCCCAAGGTGCAGGCGCTGGTGCGAAACTTCTTCGGCGGGAAAGAGCCCCACAAGGGCGTGAACCCCGACGAAGTCGTGGCGGTAGGCGCGGCGATTCAGGGCGCGGTGCTGGCGGGCGAAGTGAAGGACATCCTGCTACTGGACGTGACGCCGCTTTCGCTGGGCGTGGAAACGCTCGGCGGGGTAATGAACGTACAGATCCCGCGGAACACGACGATTCCGACGCGCAAGGTGGAAACGTATTCGACAGCTTCGGACAATCAGCCCGGCGTGGAAATCCACGTGTTGCAAGGCGAGCGCAAGTTCGCCAACGACAACCGCTCGCTGGGGAAATTCAAGCTGGACGGAATTCCGCCGGCTCCGCGCGGGACGCCGCAGATCGAAGTCACGTTTGACATCGACGCGAACGGCATCCTGAACGTGAGCGCAAAGGACAAAGCCACCAACAAGGAGCAGAAGATCACTATCACCGCTTCGACCGGCTTGACAAAGGATGAAGCCGAAAAAATGCGGGCGGAGGCTGAATCGCATTCAGAAGACGACCGTCGCCGGATGGAAGAGGTCGAAGCACGCAACAGCCTGGACGGCATTGTCTATCAAGCCGAAAAGATGCTGCGCGAGAACCGCGAGAAGATCGCCGAAGCGGATGTGAAGAAGGCCGAAGAGGCCATTGAAGACGCGAAGAAAGCCGTCAATGAAGGCGGCGTTCCGCGGCTGCGAGCGGCGAAGGAAAACGTGGAGCGTTCGCTGCACAAGATCGCCGAGGATCTGTACAAGACCACACAAGCGGCGGGTGCCGCGGGGCAGGCCGGTGCGGCCGCGGGCGCTGGAGCGGGCGGAGGTTCTTCCGCCGGCACAGGCGGCGCTCCGGAGAAGAAGCCTGGCGACGTGATTGACGCCGAGTACGTGGACGTGGACGAATCGAAGCGTCCGAATTAAGTTGAAGTGGTGGCGGCAAAGGGGCGCAGCCTGCAAGGGCCGGCGCCCCTACAACGACAAGCATGCCGACAACAGCGAAACAAGATTATTACGAACTCCTCGGGGTGCCGCGCAAAGCGGGCGCCAAGGATATTCGTGCGGCTTTTCGCAAACTGGCGCGGAAATATCATCCGGACTTGAATCCGGGCGACAAATCGGCGGAAGAAAAATTCAAGCAACTCCAGGAAGCCTACGACGTGCTCTCCGATTCCAAGAAACGGCAGATGTATGACCAGTACGGCTTCTACAGCGATAGTCTTCCGCCGGGCGGGCCGGGTGGAGCGGGCGGCCACGGCGGAGAGCAGGACGTCAACTTTGATTTTGATGGATTTGATTTTGGCGGCGGCTCGGGCGCGCAAGGAGGAGGAGCGAGCTTCCGCGATCTCTTCAGCCAGTTTTTCAGCGGCGGGCGCGGCAGCACCGCGATGGAGCCGGAGCACGAAGCCGGCGGCGACCTGGAATACCAAATCGAAATTGACTTCTGGGATGCCGTGCGCGGTGCGGTGAAAAAACTTTCGATCACGCGGCTGGACACCTGCGAAACGTGCCACGGCACGGGTGCGGTGGGCACGCCGCAAACTTGCACGGTTTGCGGAGGAACGGGCACGATCCGGCAATCCGCAGGCAAGATGAAATTCAACGTGCCGTGCACGCGCTGCGGCGGAACGGGAAAGCTGCGAACCGTATGCAAGACTTGCGGCGGCGAAGGGCGTGTGCGTCGAAACGAGACAATCGAGGTGCGCATCCCGGCGGGTGTCTCGAATGGCGGCCGTGTGCGCGTTCCAGGGAAAGGTAACTCTGGGACGATGGGTGCGCCGGCGGGCGATTTGTATCTGCGCGTGGTCGTGAAGCCGCATGAATTTTTCGAACGGCGCGGCGACGATTTGTACACCAAGATTCCGGTCACCGTGAGCGAAGCAACTCTGGGTGCGAAAATTGAAGTCCCAACAGTGGATGGGCGGGCCCTGGTGAGGATTCCGCCGGGAACGAACAGCGGGAAAACGCTGCGGCTCAAGGAAAAAGGCGTGCCTAGCGCCAGGAATGGTGCGCGAGGCGACCAGTATGTCGAGATTCAGGTGGTCGTGCCGCCGCCAACAGACGAACGCGTGCGAAATTTGATGAAGGAACTGGAGAGCGTCGCTCCGGGTGATCCCCGCAAGGATCTGTTCAGCAAAGCCGGAGTCTAGGAAATCAAGATGCCACCGCGAGCGAAAAAACGGGCCAAGGCCGGCTACATGATCAGCGCCGTGGCGGAGCTGTACAAGCTGCACCCACAGACGCTGCGACTGTACGAGCGCGTGGGGCTGCTGAAGCCGTCGCGTTCGCAGGGTAACACACGGCTGTACACGGATTCGGATCTGGAGCGGCTGGACGTCATCCTGACGCTGGCGCGAGACATGGGCGTCAACCTGGCGGGCATCGAAATTATTCTGAATATGCGCGAGAAGATGATCGAGATGGAACGGCAGATGGGGGAATTCGCGCAAGTGGTACAACAGGAATTGTCGCGCGTGACGGCTTCGCACATGCGGGACAAAACGCCGCGGCACGCGATTGTGCGGGCGACGCCGCGACTGGTGCGGTAGTTGTCAGTGATCAGCTACAATGAACACAGTTCGTAGTTCCTTCCACAGTTTTCCCAATGCGGACCGCTTGCCGTTCACAAAACTCGCCCGTATGCTGTAAACGTCTGAGACAAAAAACGCCGGACTAAAGTCTGGCGCCTACATCGTCGAAACTTTCTATGGCGCTCGAAAATTGCACGCTTTGCAGGGGAACGGGATGGAAGCTGGTGCCGCGCGCGGATGGCTCGGCCGGCAAAGTGGCGGTAGCGTGCGATTGCGGGATGGAAGCGCGTGCGTCGCTCGTGATGGACCGCGCGCGGATTCCCAAGACCTGGATGCCTCAGCACGCGCACTCGCTGAAGCAGGCAAAACTTTTCACGCAAGCGTTTGTGCGCGAATATCCTGGCTCGTCTGAAAAGGGATTGCTGTTCATGGGTCCTTCGGGTGTTGGAAAAACACATCTTGCGGTGGCGGCGCTGAAAGAACTGATCCACCGCGGGCATGCAGGATTGTTTTGCGATTATCGCGAGCTGCTGAAGGAAATCCAAGCGAGTTACAACCCTGCGAGCGAATCCACGGAGATGAAAATTCTCGACCCCATTCGAACAGTCGAGATTCTGGTGCTCGATGATCTCGGCGCCAGCAAACCATCGGACTGGGTGCGAGATATCGTGGGAATTGTCCTGAACGCCCGCTACAACGAAAATCGCACGACGATCATCACGACGAATTATCTCGATAATCCCGCTTCGGAGGGCGAAGCGACTCGCCTTCCGAGCGGCAAATTAATTGCACCGACGCGCGAAGATGCGCTGGAGCAGCGCATCGGAACGCGTATGCGCTCAAGATTGTATGAGATGTGCCGCACCGTGGAAGTCTCCGCGCCGGATTTCCGCCGGGAGAAAACCCAGGCGGGCCACGCGCGGGCATAGCGCGAGGATCTGACGACCAATCGCTCGGAACGAGAAATGCGTCGCCAAGCCATTGCCGCCATGCTCAAGGGTGGAGACCGGCGATCGGTTGGAAAATCCAACCATGTCGCGAAACTCGTGCTTTCTGAACCCGGGCGGTTCCCCGATCTCTTCAAGTGCCTTTGGGACGAAGATCCGGTCGTCCGGATGCGGGCGGCGGATGCAGCCGAGAAAGCCACCGTCACGCGCCCGCGGTTGTTGGACCCTCACAAACAGGAATTGCTGGGCCTGCTTGCTGAAGCAGAACAGATTGAGTTGAGGTGGCACCTGGCGCTCATGGTGCCGCGACTCGCGCTGAATAAACCAGAGAGGACGCGTGCCGCGGCGGCATTGCAGCGCTACCTCGAAGATCACAGCTCAATCGTAAAAACTTTTGCGTTAGAAGGGCTTGCCGACCTCGCCGGGCAAGATCAAAGCCTGCGAGAGACAGTGAAGTCGGCCCTCGAAGAGAGTTTCGAAACTGGCACCGCGGCCATGAAGGCGCGAGCGCGAAAGTTATTGAGAAAGTTGCGATTTGACGCGGTTTGAGAATCGCTGATTGATTGACACAAGCGCGAGGCGGCGAGTATCCTTTTGATTGAGGTTGCAGCGTTTTCGAGGACCGCAGCATCTTTGTCCCTAAGCGGCCGTCATTAAGCTGGCTCCAGGTATTGTGGGGGGTAAGCCCAGGGCGGTTGACTTCCTTGCATTAACCCCGATTGGGAAGCAGCAAGGAACTTTTTCGACTGAACATGGAGCCGCAGAGCGGCTACCTAAAGCGAAGTAATCTTCCGGAGGCCAACAACCATGTTTTCCGACCACGATAACCAGATCAACGCGGCGGCTGCCGCGCCTGCACCTGAAGCCGACAGTACGCATCCTGAAACAAATTCAACAGTAGAAAGCGCGGCTGAACAAGCTGCCGCTCCCGCTGCGGCGGAACAGGCCGCGACGGGTACGCCGGAGCAGAGCGGCGCGTCGACCGATGCCTCAGCCGCTCATGAAGCGGCGGAAGCCAACCCGCAGACGCATTCAGCGGACGCCGATTCGGCTGCCGCCGATGAAGAAGCGGCTGGCTCGGAAGAGATGAGCAAGCTCCTCGAGGAGTACGACGAAAAGCAGGAAGCGGCTGCGTCGCACGAGGTGATTGAGGTCAAGGTTGTCGCGTACACGGAACATGGCGTGGTGGTGGACCTGGGCGGAAAAACGGAAGGCTTGATTCCCGCCGCGGAATTCACAGACACGGAAATTCCGCGCCCCGAGCCGAACAGCACCATCGAAGTGCAACGCACCGGCGAGCATAAGGATGGCTTCACCATCCTGTCCTACCTGAAAGTGCTGCGCCGCCGCACCTGGGAAAAGATTGAAGCCGCGTTCAAGGCTAAAGAAACCATTACCGGAAAAGTTGTGGACCGCATCAAGGGCGGCATCGTCGTGGACATTGGTGTCCGCGCGTTCCTGCCAGGTTCACAGTACGACCTGCGCCCGGCGCAAAACCTCGACAACTTGACCGGCACGGAAATTCAGGTACGCATCACCAAGCTGAATCGCCGCCGCGGCAACGTGGTGGTGAGCCGCCGCGCGCTTCTCGAAGAAGAACTGCACGCCAAGCGCGCGCAGTTGATGGAAACGCTCAGCGAAGGCCAGGTCGTGCATGGCCATGTGAAAAACGTGACCGAGTACGGCGCGTTCGTGGACCTCGGCGGAATCGACGGCCTATTGCACCTGACGGACCTCAGCTGGGGCCGCGTGAAACATCCTTCCGACGTGGTGAAGCCGGAACAGGAAGTTGACGTCATCATCCTGAAGTTCGATAAGGAAAAGCAGCGCGTTTCGCTCGGCATGAAGCAATTGATGGCCGATCCCTGGGTTGGCGCGGCGGAAAAATATCCGGCGGGCGGAAAAGTGAAGGGCAAGATCGTCGGAATCGTGGACTACGGCGTGTTCGTCGAACTGGAACAGGGCATCGAAGGCCTGGTGCACGTTTCCGAAATGAGCTGGAACAAGAAGATCCAGCACCCCTCGAAAGTCGCCAAAGTCGGCGATGAAGTGGACGTGGTGGTGCTCGACATCAAGCCAAGCGACCGCCGCGTTTCTCTGGGCATCAAACAGGCACAGCCCGATCCCTGGCTGCTGATTGCGGAAAAATATCCCGTGGGCACGGTGGTTACCGGCAAAGTTCGCAACATTGCCGAATTCGGCGCGTTCATTGAAATCGAAGACGGCTTCGACGGCCTCGTGCACGTCAGCGACGTGAGCTGGACGGAGCGCATCAAGAATCCGCACGAGGTTTTCAAGAAGGGCGAAGAAGTCACCGCGAAGGTGCTGAAGATCGACCCAGAGAATCGCCGCGTGTCGCTGGGCATCAAGCAGGTCAACGACATCTGGGGCGACTGGTTCAAGCAGCACAAGGTCGGGCAGATCGTGAAGGGCAAGGTTTCGCGCATCGCCACGTTCGGCGCATTCGTCGAACTGGGCGAAAACATCGAAGCGCTTTGCCATAACACGGAAATTGAAGAGCGCAAGCGGCGCGACGAGGGCGCGTCAAGCTTCCGTCCGACAACCGGTCCGCTGAAGAGCGCGGGGCCGCTCGAGCCGGGCAAAGAGTACGACTTCAAGATCATCAAGATCAGCCCGGAAACGCGGCGCATTGGTTTGAGCTACCGCGCAGCGGTCAGGCAAATTGAGCGTAAAGAGATTGAACAGTATCGTTCGACGTCGAAGTCCTCGTCGACGGCGACGATTGGGGACGCGCTGAAGTCCAAGCTTTCGGCGCGTTAACCGGTTCAAGACCGGCCACGCGGGAGCCGGCCGTCATAATTTCATTTACCTGCGGGTCATTTTAGTGATAGGAAGGGGGCACTCCGGCGCGGGCCACACCCCCGTAAGCCGTTTGGTTCCACCGTTTAGGGCAAGCAAAGCGGCAGGTAACTCCGGCTATCTTAGGACGGCCGGCGCCCTGGTCGACCGTAGGACGGTGGACGAACTGGGACGGTTTTTTAATTAGAGTGGCGCAACGAGGCATAGCGACGATGACCAAGCAACCCACACTCACGAAGGCCGACCTGATCGAAGAGGTTCTGCGCATCACGGAACTTCCCCGCAAGGAGTCGGAAACCATCGTCGAAACGATTTTCGATAGCATCATTGGGTCCCTGCAGAAGGGCCAGAAGATCGAGATCCGCGGATTTGGCAGCTTCCGCACGCGGGAGCGCCGTGGACGCATCGGCCGCAATCCGAAAACCGGCGCAAAGGTGGAAGTACCTGCCAAGAAAATTCCCTTCTTCAAACCCAGTAAAGAGCTAAAAGATTTCGTGAATAATTCAGCGGCCCAGGCGGCGCCTGCAGGCGCCGAATAGACGCGTATTCATTGAGTCGGTGAATTTTCTCTTCGAGCAGTCTCCCATTACAACGGAAGGCCGAAAGAGAGCGGCGGGCGCGCTCGGCCGGATGGAGCGTTCGCGTGTAACTCGCGCGCCAATCTGCGCTATGCTGTGCGCGCGGTTTTTTCGAACAAGGAAACGATGCGATGGACTATCTATGGACTCCCTGGCGCTACCAGTACATGGCGCAAGCGGCGGCTGGAAGTCAGCCCGAATGCATTTTCTGCGATGCCGTGGCGCGGGGGAATGACGCGGAAACGCTCATCGTCCATCGCGGCGCGAAGACTTTTGTCATCCTGAATCGCTTCCCGTACACCTCGGGGCACGTGATGATCGTGCCGTATGCGCACGTCGCGGAATTGCATTTGTGCGAAGCCGGAACGCTGGACGAAATGATGCGCTCGGCGCAGCGCGTGGAAACGGCCTTCCGCGCGAACTACAAACCCGATGGCATGAATCTGGGAATGAATCTGGGCCGTGCCGCGGGCGCGGGGGTTGCGGGCCATTTGCATCTGCATGTGTTGCCGCGTTGGATCGGCGATTCGAATTTCATGACGGTCGCAGGCGAGACTCGCGTGCATCCGGAGGACCTGAAAACAACGTACGAACGCCTCACTAAAGCGCTTCGCTGACCTGAGAAGAGACTTTGTAGGGTTCGCCTGGAGTCTACCCCGACTCCTGTCGGGGAGGCGGACCGCTCTCGCGGGGCAATTCGCAAGGTCAGTTGAGTCGCGATACAATACGCCATTCGAACAAGTGCTTGCTAAACGGAAATGGACGCCAGGTGGACCTCGAGCTGACGGAAGAACAACAACTGCTTCAAAAAAGCGTGCGCGAGTTCGCGGAATCGGAAGTTCGCCCGCTGGCAAAAGAACACGACGAGACAGGACATTTTCCTCGCCAGTTATTCAAGAAAGCGGCCGAACTCGGACTTACCGGAGTACCCTTCCCTGAATCGGAAGGCGGCGCCGGCTTCGACCATATCGCCTACACCATCGTGATCGAAGAAATTTCCCGCTGCTGCGCCTCCACGGGCGTAATTCTTTCCGTGCAGAACTCGCTTTACTGCGATCCCATTCACCGCTACGGCACTGACGAGCAGAAGAAAAAATTCCTGGTGCCCTACGCGCGCGGGGAAAAGATCGGCTGTTACGCTTTGACCGAGCCCCAGGCAGGTTCAAACGCCGCCGCCCTCGAAACCAAGGCCGTGAAAAAGGGCGACGCGTATGTGGTCAACGGCACGAAAGCCTGGATTACCAATGGCGGTGCGGCGGACGCAGCAATCGTTTACGTCAATACCGAACCGGCAAAAGGCGAAAAAGGAATCACGGCGCTGGTGGTGGAAAAAGGCACCTCGGGATTCAAAATTGGAAAAGAAGAGAAGAAGCTCGGCATCAATGCAACGGCATGCAGCGAGCTGGTCTTCACCGATTGCGCCGTCCCCGTCGTCAATCGCATTGGCAACGAAGGTGAAGGCTACAAGGTGGCGCTCTCGACGCTCGACGGCGGGCGCATCGGCATCGCCGCCCAAGCCACCGGCATCGCGCGGGGCGCCTTCGAAGCAGCGCTGAAATATTCCCAGGAGCGCATGGCTTTTGGCCACCCGATTTCCCAATTCCAAGCTATTCAATTCATGCTCGCGGACATGTCCACGGAAATTGACGCCGCCCGCCTGCTCGTTCGAAAGGCCGCGTGGAAACAGGACACCGGCGCCCGTTTCAGCATGGACGCGGCCATTGCCAAACTCTTCGCCAGCGAAATGTCCACGCGCGTCACTCACAAAGCTATTCAAATTCACGGCGGCAACGGCTACAGCCGCGAATATCCCGTCGAGCGCAACTATCGCGACGCCCGCATCACCGAAATCTACGAAGGCACCAGCGAAATCCAGCGCCTCGTCATCTCTTCCTGGGTTCTGAAGTCTTAGAGTATCCTGACCGCGTGCTGGAACTGGATTGCGTACTCGAATTTGACGCTCCTCGCGCGGGAGAAGACTTCTTCCCCGCCCTGCCGCCGCACTCCGCCGTCTGTCTGATCGAACCGCGCGAAGAAAATGCCGAGCCGTTCCTGATTCGGACGCAGAATTTGCAACGGCGCTTGCAACGCCTGCTAGGCCCCGTCGACCCCGCGAGCAAGCGTCTGAACTTGGGCGATTTCGCGCGCGGCATCCGCTACCGCTTGACCGGCTCCCCCTTCGAACAAACCCTCACCTACTATCAACACGCGAAGCAATTATTTCCCAAACGCTACCGGGACTTGATGCGCCTGCGCCCAGCCGCTGTCCTCAAGGTGAATTTGCGCAATGCGTATCCGCGCTGCTATGTCACGAGGCGCATCCCTGTGGATGAAACCGGCGTGCCGGCCGGCGGCTCCTATTACGGCCCCTTTGCATCGCGGCGTTCCGCGCAAGCCTTCGCCGAACGGGTCCTCGATTTATTCAAAGTGCGCCGCTGCCAGATCAAAATCCGCCGCGATCCCACGTTCCCCGGCTGCCTCTATTCGGAAATGAAAATGTGCCTTGCACCGTGCTTCGCGGGCTGCACCAAGGAAGAATACGACGTGGAAGTGCAGCGCCTGGTGCAATTCCTTGAAACCAGCGGAGGCTCGCTCCGTTCCACGATCGAGGAAGAGCGTGAGAAAGCCAGCGAGCAGCTGGATTTCGAACGCGCGGCCGCGCTCCACAAAAAAGTCGAGAAACTCGACGAAGTCTTGCGCGGGCAGCCGGAACTCACGCGGCGCATCCAGGATCTGGACGCCGTGATTTTGCAACGCGCCGCGGAAGAACAAACCGTCGGCGTTTTTCGCGTCCATGGTGGAAGGCTCGCGGAGCCGTTTTTCATGCGCTTCGCGGAGATAGCCAGCCAGCCGCGTTCTACGGAGCACATCTTTCGCGAACAATTCGAATCCGAAAGCGCAACAACCAGCGGCGATCTGGGCGAGCATCTGTGGCTGGTCGCGCGTTGGTTTTACAGCAATCCGCGCGAAGGCGAAATTTTCTTCCGCGAAAAGGACTGGCCTTATCGTAGGATTCTTCGGGCGTGTTCGCGGCTTCTTGCACCGAAGACGAGCGAAACAGAAACGAATCCGGCACGCGGGCCGGCACAGCCGCCTGAAGGAGCGTCATGAGCAAATCGGCAACCAAAGAAGGAACAACACGCTATGCGCGGAAATTCGCAGGCCGCGCCGCTGAAGGCCATTTCCGTGAAACGCAGCGGCTGGTGGTCTCCTCACTCGGGATCGGCACGTACCTCGGGCAGCCGGACGCAAAGACGGATGAAGGCTACGCGGCCGCAGCTGTCGCTGCGGTGGAAAACGGTATCAACGTGATGGACGCCGCCATCAACTACCGTTTTCAGCGCAGCGAGCGAAGCCTCGGCGCGGCCATCCGGCAGCTTGCGGCAAAGGGTTTCGACCGCGAGGAAATTGTTGTGTGCACGAAGGGCGGATATCTCACTCCCGATGGAGCGATGCCCGGCGACCCCAATGAATATTTCTTCCGCGAGTACATTCAGCCTGGAATTTTTAGCGCGAAGGACATCGCGGCGGGCAGCCATTGCATGACGCCAAAATTCCTGAAAAACCAGCTGGGCCGCAGTTTGACAAATCTGGGCATCGAGTGCGTGGACGTTTATTACCTGCACAATCCGGAGACGCAACTCCCGGAAATAACCAAGGATGACTTTTTGAACCGCATCCGCGAGGCTTTCACGTTTCTCGAAGCGGCCGTGGACGCGGGTGAAATTCAGTTTTACGGGATGGCCACGTGGAATGGCTTTAGGCAGGATGCGCGCGCAAGAGATGCCATGCAGCTCGGCGAAATCGCGCAAGTTGCGCAGGAAATTGCCGGCGGCAGGCATCACTTCCGCTTTGTGCAATTGCCGTTCAACCTGGGAATGACGGAAGCGCTGACGCTTGGCAATCAATCGCTCCGCGGGCATCATCGAACCGTCATGGAAGCGGCGAGCGAACTGGACATTACGCTGATCGCCAGCGCTTCGCTGCTGCAAGGCCAGGTGGCCAAGAACCTTCCGGAGTTTGTTGCGCAAGCCCTGGGTTTGGATAACGATGCGGAGCGGGCGCTGCAATTCGTGCGCTCATCGCCTGGAATTGCGACGGCGCTGGTGGGCATGTCGCGCGCGGAACACGTAAAGGCCAACGCGCGGCTGGTGCGTGTGCCGCCTGCCACGGCCGAGGAGTTTACTAAACTCTTTTCGCGCGGCGAGGGCGCTTGAGGAAAAAAATCTAACATAGAAAAATCCGTCCAAGTCGGCACCGCCTCGCCTAGCAGGGGCGGCATGCTGCGCCCCTACAACCGACCAACGACTCATTCGTTACGCTTGTGCGCCAGGTCAATTTCCCATGTTCGTCCAGAACTCATGAACAATTCCGATTAATGACGGAGGCGGAATACGTCGCCGGTGAACCAGGCGTTGATGGCACGGTCGAGTTGGTCCAGTTTGCCGGCAAAGAAGTGATCTACGCCCTCAACGACAACCAGATGATTTTCGCCAGGGAGCGTGGGGACGAGCGCTTTGACTTTTTCGACGGCGCCGTGTTCGTCCTTGCTTCCGTGTACGAACAATTTGGGCTTGTTGCACTGCCGCAGGAACGAAAAATCCGTGCTGTTGAGCGGAATACCCAAGCCGATCAGGTGCGAAACGCGCTGGTCTTCGCACCCGACTCGCAAGCCAACCCACGCGCCGAAACTGAATCCTGCCAGCAACAGCGGCACGCCGGGAAATTCCCAAGCAAGAAAATCGAGCGCTGCGCGGACATCTCCTTGTTCGCCGCGCCCGTGGTCGTGTACACCGGCGCTAAGCCCTGCGCCGCGAAAATTGAATCGCAAGACCGGAATACCGAGGGCATCCAGCGATTTCGCCGTCCGGTAGATCACTTTGTTGTGCATCGTGCCGCCAAAAAGCGGGTGCGGATGGCAGACGACCGCGGCGAGCGGCGCACGCGCGGCAGCGGACGGCGTCCAGAGAATCGCTTCGAGGCGTCCGGCAGGTCCTTCCAAAAAGAAATTGCGGGAGTCGTGAGTGATGGTCATCAATGCGCCATGGACAAATTTGCAGTCTAGCGCATCGAGGGGAAAAAGACCGAATGCTGACGTCAGTTCCCGGCTCGTTTATTCCACGCGGAAAACACTGACTTCGAGGGCGGCGCTGCCAGCTATGGGAGTAGTGCGCACAACCTCGGAAAGGAATTCGCCGTTACCGTGCCAGGGCGCGGACACCGGATTCGCAAACGCGATTTTCAAGCGATCTCCGGACGCATATTCGCGCTGGCTTCGGAAGCGCATGCCTTTTTCAGAGATATCAAGAGTCATGGCTTCCTCAAACCAGGGAATCCGTTCGGGATGCACGCGTATGGGAATCGCGAGCGCCTTTCGAACACGGTTGCGCCGCTCGGATTCGCTTCGCTCGGCGTGGCCATTCGAGGAAGAGCTCGGCTGCGATTCGAATTGAAAAGCAACCTTGAACGTCGCCGGGGCACCCGAGAAGCCGATGGCACGCGCCAGTTGATCCAATTCCGCGGAGCGTTCCTGCTCCGACAAACTCGCCGATTGAACTCTTTCACGCGCGCTGGTAGCGCGGATAACTTCCAATACTTCGTCACAGCGCACCACGCGCGCGGGAATTTCCGGCTGGCCGTCGGAAAGCGAAGCGTCATGCGGAAAGGTAACCCAAACTGTTACCCCCGGAGCGTGGCGCTCCTTGGTGGAGACGAGCAGACCGCCCCGCGAGACATCGATGGTGTTTGCTAATTCGATTTTCTGGCCGAAGGGCGTAGTCCAGCGTAGGCGCGACGGAAGGCGCATTCGGACGCGTCGGTACTGGCGGCTGTCCATAGGCGTAACAGTACTGCCTGCGGGGAAGGGATACCCGAAAGTATATCGGCACGGTACTGAAACGGGCAAGACCTCGTACTAGGACAAAAATGGTTGATTTTCGCGTTGCAGTTTGTCCGGGCCGATGTTAGCTTTGCGCCAAGTCCGGCACCTCCAGGGGGTTTTGATGGCTGATGGAGCGGAGCGCCGCGAAGCGCGGCGGTTCACGATGAGTCTTCGCTTGCGCGTCTTGCCGCGCGAAGACACGGGCCGCGAAGTAGACGCAAGCACACGGGACGTCAGTTACCGTGGACTGTATTTTCTCACTGATGCCGATTTCAAAGTTGGCAGCGAAATTGAATTCGTCATCATTCTCCCGCAGCAAGTGACGCAGTCGGGCGACGTAAATATCCGCTGCCTGGGAGAAGTTGTGCGCACCGAGCCCACGGAAAACGGCAGAGTGGGGATTGCCGCAAAAATCGCGCGCTACGAATTCATGCCTGCCACGGCGACGGCCGCGTAGGATTTCTTTCTCCAACTTCCCGTCTAACTCCCCGCTCGCAGCCGCAACTGAGTACAATAGTCGGGAAGGGTTTTCTGCTGGGGGAAGCCATGTATCACTACGACGCGAAGATTGCGCTCGAGGAATTGACGGAAGAGGCGCTGCTTCCGCATCCGGTAAAATTGCGTGACATGATTTTGCGCACCAAGCTGGGGCCAGAAGACGCGCAGATCCTCAATCATGAATTTCAGGACTATCTGACGCGGTTCGGCGATTTGCAAAAAGTCGGGCGCGGCATCCTGGAAAAAATCGCCGCGGGCCAGCGCAAGTCAGCCTGATGCATGTCGCATTCGCAGGACCTCCCGCAAAATGAAACCGAAGCCGCGCGTATTGTTGCTGTCCGCAACTTCCGGCGCCGGGCACGTCCGCGCCGCGCAAGCCCTCGAAAAGGCCTTTGTGGTGCGCGGCGACTGCGACGTCGAGCACATTGACGCGCTGCAGCACGTCAGCAAACTTTTCCAGCGCGTCTACGACAAAGCTTACATTTCGATGGTGCGGCGCGCGCCGGAACTGATGGGGGTGCTTTACGAACGTACGGACCAGCCGTGGCTGCACCCGCGCCGGCGGCTTGCTCTGGACCGGCTGAACACCGGCCCGATGATTCGCCTGCTCAAACGCATTCAGCCGGATGTTTGCGTGGCGACGCATTTTCTGCCGGCGGAAATCATCGCGTGGCTGATCGCCAAGAAAAAGTTGCGCGCCCATAACGCGATTGTCGTCACCGATTATGACGTGCACGCGATGTGGCTTTGCCGCACGGTGGATCGTTATTACGTGGCTATCGATGAAGCCGCGGAATATTTGGCGCGCATCGGCGTGCCTCGGGAGAAATTGCGCGTCACTGGTATTCCCATTGATCCGCTGTTTGCGGAGCCCGTGATGCGAAGCGACGCGCGGAAACAGTTGGGCCTCGACGCGAATGCGACGGTCCTTCTGATTTCCGCCGGCGGCTATGGCATCGGCCCCGTCGAGCAATTGGTGAAGGATTTGCTCGCGCTGGACCGGCCATGGCAAATCGCCGCGATTGCCGGAAAATCCGAAAAGACGCGCAAGCGTCTGGAAGAATTGGCGAAGGAAGCCGGCAAATTGCCGTCAGGCTCGCCGAAACTTTGCGCCGTAGGATTCACAACGGAAATGGACAAGTACATGGCGGCGGCCGACTTGATGGTCGGCAAAGCCGGCGGGCTGACGACCTCGGAAGCGCTGGCACGGGGTCTGCCCATGGCCCTGATTGAACCGATTCCCGGCCAAGAAGAACGTAACTCCGATCATTTATTGGAAGCAGGAGCGGCAATTCGCTGCAACAATTTGCCTGCGGCAGCATGGAAAATTGCGGCGCTGCTCGATGATTCCGCCAGGCTGGCGCGCATGCGGGAAGCCGCAAGCAACCTGGGCCGGCCCGGAGCTGCCGCGGCCATCGCCGAAGATGCCATGCGACTGTTAGACTGAAGACGCAGGGGAAAGAGGCTGGGGGAAGCGGTTCGCGGCACAGTCGCACGATCGCCGCCAATCGCCATGTTCCATGCGACGCCATACACTGCTGATTGATGCGGACGACACGCTCTGGGAAAACAACGTTTTCTTCGAAAAGCTGATCGAGGATTTCATCAGCATCGTCGAACCGTATGGCTACACCCGCGCCTACATTCGTCACATCCTCAATGAAACCGAGCGCAAAAATATCCGTCAGTACGGCTATGGCGTGCGCAGCTTTGGACGCTCGCTGGAAGAAACATATATAAAACTTTCGGACCAGATGGCGAAACGCGAGACGCTGGCGCTGATTCATGGCCGCGTCATTGATCTGGAGCGAACACCGCCGAAAATTCTGGACGGCGTGCCGGAAACTTTGGCGTATCTCACGGAGCGGCACAGGCTAATTTTATTTACGAAGGGTGAGCCTGCGGAACAAGCCGCGAAAGTCGAGAGATCCGGGCTACAGGGTTTTTTCGAATTCATCGAAATCGTTCCGGAAAAAGACCCTGAGACTTACGGCGGCCTGGTTCACAAACACAAAATCGTGAAGGCTCATGGCTGGATGATCGGCAACAGCCCGCGCAGTGACATCAATCCGGCCATGAAGATCGGGCTCAACGCCGTATACATCCCGCACCAGCACACCTGGACTCTGGAGCACGAGCCGGTGGTGGCGGGCTCCGGAAAACTGGTGATCCTACCGGCTTTCCGCGAACTTCGCGGCCATTTCTAGCGTGGGTCTTTCCTGGATTAGCTGCCCAAATTGGATGTTGTACCCGCTGATGATTGCGCGAATCTAACCGCTCGTGATCCGGAAGGAGCCACCTGTGTCCACTACAGCAATTTCTCCGCAAGTTGATTGGCGGCAGGAGTGGTTCGAGATTGAAGACGCGACGTATCTAAATCTGGCTAGCCAGTCGCCGATGCCGAAGGTATCCATTCGCGCGGTGCAAGCTGCTCTCGAAGCGAACAAAAATCCGCACCACAAAGCAGATTCTACTTTTTTCGAAGTGCCAAACCGCCTCCGTACTTCACTCGCGAAATTAATCGGCGCAAGACCCGAGGAAATTGCGCTGACCAGCGGAGCAAGCACGGGTGTGGCTGCCGTCGCATACGCGCTGACATGGAAGCCGGGCGACGAAGTCATTACCGCGAAGGGCGAGTTCCCGCTGCAGTATGCGGTGTGGAAGCCGATGGAAGAACGCGAGGGACTGAAGCTCACAATCGTTTCACCGCGCGAACGGTTTATTACGGCGGATGATTTGATTTCGGCGATGACTCCGCGAACACGGCTCGTTTCCGTGAGCATGGTACGGTTCGACGACGGATCGCTGCTCGATGTGGCGCGCGTTGCTGAGGCGTGTCACAAACAGGGCGCGCTGTTGTTGCTCGACGCGAGCCAGTGCTGCGGCTCCCTGCCGATGGATGTTAATCAGTTGGGCGCGGATTTTATCGTGTCGGCGGGATACAAGTGGCTACTGGGTCCGTTCGGCACCGGCTTTTTCTGGGTGAAGGGTGATCACCTGGCGATGGTGCGGCCGGGGCCGTTTTACTGGATGGCGGTCGCGGGTTCGCACAATTTCTCGGCGCTGAACTTCGACGACGCAAAGCCCGAGGCGAGCGCGAAGCGGTGGGATTCACCGGAGTGGGCCAGCTATTACAATTTCAATCTCGTGGCGATGGATACGTCTGTGGATTTTGTAGTGCGCATGGGACCGGAGCTGGTCGCGGCGCACAACCGGAAATTGATCGAGCTGATGTTCGAGCGGTTGCCGAAGGATCGCTTTGTTCCTGCGAGTCCGCTCGATCCCGCGCGGCGCGGCCCTTATGGATGCTTTGCGGCGCGGAGCATGGAGAAGACGGCGGAAGTCTATCGGCTCTTGCGGAAGGAAAATGTTGTCGTCAGTTTGCGCGAGGGGAACATTCGCGTTTCGCCGCATCTGTATAACACGGAGCGGGACATTGACCGGCTCATCAGCGTGGTTACTCCGTGACGCAGCAGGAGGGCTGGCCGAAAATTGCCGTCGTTGGTGCAGGCGCGGTGGGGGGATATTTTGGCGGGCTGCTGGCGCGTGCTGGCGCGCCTGTGGTGATGATTGGGCGGGCGGCGTTTGTCGAAGCGGTCAAGAAGAGCGGACTTTTTCTCGACACATTGCAATTTCAGGAAAGTGTGCGCGTTGACGCATCCACGGAACTCAGCGCCGCACGCGGGGCGGACGTTGTTCTTTTCTGTGTGAAGACTACGGACAACGCGGAGACGGCGCGGGCGCTGGCTCCCTTGCTTGCTCCCGGCGCGCTCGTCCTTAGCATGCAGAATGGCGTGGACAACGTGGAACAAATTCGCGCGGCGGCGCCCATGGATGCGCTGCCTGCCGTTGTTTACGTCGCGGCTTCGGTGCCGGAGCCTGGACGCGTGAAGCATGTCGGGCGCGGCGATCTGGTCGTCGGGCCTGAGAATGAGAGGACGAAAAAAATTGCAGCACTTTTTTCGCGCGCGCAGGTGCCATGCCGCATTTCTGAAAATATCGAGGGCGAACTCTGGACCAAGCTGATTTGGAATTGCGCGCTCAATGCTGTCTCCGCGCTCGGGCGCGCGAAGTATGGGCAAATCGCTTCGAGCGCAGACGCCTGGAAAGTTGTCGAGACGGCCGTATATGAAGTGCTAGCTGTTGCTAAGGCCGCCGGAATTCATCCGCCTGGGTTGGAAGATCCGAAGGCGGCGCTGGCGGGGGCACTGAAGATTGCCACGCAGATGGCGGAGGCGCTTTCCTCGACTGGGCAGGACTTGAATCGCGGTAAGCGGACGGAGATTGATTCGCTCAACGGGTACATTTCCCGGCGAGGAGCGGAATTGGGGGTCCTTACCCCTGTGAATCATGCGCTCTTCGCGCTCGTCAAGCTGGCCGAAGGGCGCGCGTAGCGCGACACCTTCCCGCCTGCCTTGAAGTTTTTCGTTGACAGTAACTCAAGAGTCCCCCGCACGCCCCCCGTTTTCTGTAAATGTTGCATCTAAAGAAGTTAGAGCATTTGTAAGTCTTTTGTTTGCAACATCCGTTTGCAAGGCGCCTCGCAAGTATTGATTCTAAAACTAGTTACAGGCGATCTTTTCGCCCCATTGCGCCTGCTCGAAACTCGACCCTTTGTCAAATTCCCTTAGGTGGGAACGAGAACGATTGGGGTAGATATTGTAGACGGCTCGGCGCTTGGGGCGCCCACACAGGAGATTCGCCCGGTTCGATTGCCGCGCATTGGGGCATAAGGCGACTAGCGGTCGGGTGGGGCGTGAAAGGGAATATGGACGATGGCTTCGAGCTCGATGGGAATGCCTTGTTTGGTGGCGGGGCGGAACTTCCACTGGCTGAGGGCCCGCATGGCGTTGGCGTCGAGCTGGTCGTCAATGCCGCGGACCAGCTGAATGCTGTCTACGGAGCCGTCGGTACGAATCACGGCGTAAAGGACAACTTCTCCCTCGACGTGCTCATTAATTAAAGTCGGTGGATACTTCGGGTCCACTTTTTTTAGGGGGCCGGGGGCGGAGACTTCAGAGGTTGCCGAGCGGGGGCCTTCGGAGCCGGTGCGGAGCTCGGAGAAATTCAGAATCCAGCTTCCAGTGGCGCTGTTGAGATTGGGCATGTTGACGAGCATTTTGTAGATTTTCTTCGAGGCGAAAATTTGCTCGGGCTGCGCGCCGGCGGGAAGCGATGCGAAGTTCGGGGGACCGGTTCGTTCGGGGGCGTCATCGGGTTTGGTGTGCGGATCGGGACTGGTAATCAGCTTCCGCGGGGCAGGAGCGCTGATCTTGGGGGAGGCGCCGAGTCCGGAGATCGCACTGTTGGCGGCTGGGTTTCCCCCACTGATGCTGATGTCGATGCCACTTTTGCCAGTGCCGGTCGCGGTTCCGCCACCGCTTGATGGGTTGCCGCCGACGCCGCCAGTTGCGCCGGGCGTTCCGTTCGGCGAACCACCTGGGACGCCGGGTTGCTTGCCTTCGGGGGAGATAGAGACGCGTGCAGCCAAATTCCCCTGAGGTGGTGCAACTGGTGCCGGAGGGCCAGGCGTAGCAGAAAGAGCGATGAACGTTGCCGCATTTCCATTCGCAACGCCGGTCTGAGGAGAGCCGACTTCCGGTGCGGGTTCTACTTCACCCGCTTGCGAACGGGGCGCGAGGCGCGGGGCTGCTCCGGCGTTCAATTCCAATTTGGGGCGCGCGGGGGCGTTTGGCAGCATGGACGGGGCGATATCCGAGAGCTTTTGGTCCAACGTTGGAAGGTCGGGAGCGGGTTCGGAGGTCAGCCTCGCCTTACGGAGTTCGCGAGGGCGCAGCTTGGAGAGAATCTCCTGGCTGATTTGTAGCCGGGGACGAGCTGGGCCGGGCAATTGTTCGAACTGCACCATATTGGGCAGAGATGGAAGTATCTTCGGCGGCTCGAGAGGAGCGGCCGAATTGATCAGCGTCTGGCGAGGATGGTTGGGGTGGACGGGATCGGTGAAGATGCGTTGGCGCGGATGAAAGGCGTCGGCGCCTTCAGGAGCTAGGGGCTGATCGGGTGCGCCGCGCGGGCCTGGTTTGGCCTTCGGAGCTTTCCTGTCAACCAATGGGAAATCGGTGATGGGGCCGGACCAGGTGAGTTCGGTGTTCTCGAAGGCGGCATAATGCGTTGCAGTTGCCGGAAGGCGCGGGGACGGCATGACGACAAGAACGATATGCCACAGGGCGGCAGCTACCAGGGCGCGGCGGGGAAGTTTGCGTTCGACCCAGCATTCCTTAAAAAAGCTGCCGTCCAGAAAATTCTTGGGGACACGAGTCCAGGTCAGGACGGCGGCGATGCTGCTGCCGATGCCCTGGTGGAAGGAGCCCCAGGCGACATCGAGTTTCGGGCCTTCGCCGGTTTCGAGGCGGACCGGACTGGTGGCAGGTTTGGCGGCCTGGCCCAAGAGATCGAATGCGCCGCTGATGTGGTTCAGAGACATTTGTTTTTCGCCAGCCGGATCGTGCGCGGTCAAGTTTGGGGCGGACAACAGCACGGGTCTCGCGACCCGGTCGGGATAAATGCCGACCGCCACTACAGGCCGGGCTGAAGCCCGCCGCTACGAAGCATGCTACGTCAGCACCTCATGATAGATGAAACTCGGCTTGCGGGGGGTTACCTGGCCGAGTTGCTTTTGCTACCGGTCTCAACTCCTGGCTCGCCGGGGCGGCGGAAGAAACTCAGGACCGCATCGCCCTGTCTGAGAATGCGAAACCTCTTCAGCACGCCGGGGTCCTCGGGTAAATCGAAGTTGCGGCGATGCTCGGCGACTACTATGCCGCCGGGCGTCAGGAGATTCGCGGCGCCAAGGAATTCTAGCACGCGGGAGTAGTCTTCGGCAGCAGCGTAAGGGGGATCGAGGAAGATGTGGTCGAATGCGGGCGCGCCTGAATTTGTTCGAGCAGCGAGCATGGCGAGGCCGCGAAGAGTGTCTACGGTGAGGACGGTCGCACCAGTGTTGATGCCCAAGGATTCGAGATTGCGGCGAATCAGAGTGACGGCGGGGGCGTGATTCTCGATGAAGACGACTTCGGCGGCCCCACGGCTGAGGGCTTCGATACCGATGGCGCCGGTTCCGGCGAAAAGATCGACGAATCGAGAGCCGGCTATGTTGGGGGCCAGAACGTTGAAGAGCGTTTCACGCAGGCGATCGCTGGTGGGGCGCAGGGCGAGGCCCTTGAGGCTTTTCAGGATGCGGCTCTTGTACGTTCCGGCGATGACGCGCATGAGTGTAGTTGTTAGTTTTTGGTTTTTAGTCAAAAACCAAAGAATCAAGGAATTGGTGCGCAAGTGAACCGGTAACTTTTTATCGGCGGGTGACAGCAGCGCAAGATTGAGATTCAATCCGGCTGCATACCCTGCCGATAAATATCCTTATATGGTACACCGCCGTAACTCCCGATCAATGCGGTTATCGGACAGGCAAAATCGAATTAATTCGTTAGCCGATGCGGGCGAGATGGTAACGGCGTTGCCATTCCGCGGGGAGAAGGCGGAGGAGGCGCTCGAGGGCGTCCTGCGGCGCGCTGTCGGCGGCGAGGGCGAAGGCTTCGCGGCGGGCTAGTTCGAGGAGTTCCTTATCGCGCAACGGATTGGCGATGTGGAAACCGAGGTCGCCGGATTGGCGGGTGCCGAAAAATTCGCCGGGGCCACGGAGGAGGAGATCGGTTTCGGCGATTTCGAAACCGTTGGAGGTACGCACCATGGTTTCGAGGCGGGCGCGGGCGAGGTCGTCTCTGGCGACCGCTGAGCGGCCGGCGTTTTTGGCGACCGCTGAGCGGCCGGCGTTTTTGGCGGCCGTTGAGCGGCCGACGGCCATGCGGGCGGGGGCGACGAGGATGCAGTGGGATTTCTGGGCGCCGCGGCCGATGCGTCCGCGAAGCTGATGGAGCTGGGAGAGGCCGAAGCGCTCGGCGTGCTCGATGACCATGACGGTGGCATTGGGGACGTCCACGCCGACTTCGACAACGGTGGTGGCGACGAGAATTTGCGCTTCGTTCTTGCGGAAACGCTGCATGACTTCTTCTTTTTCGTCGCTGGAGAGGCGGCCGTGCAAGAGGCCGAGCTGGAGTTTGGGAAAAACTTCGCGCGACAGGCGCTCGTACTCTTCCATGGCGGCTTTCAGCTCGAGCTTCGATTCTTCGATGACGGGATAGACGACGTAGGCCTGATGGCCGGCGGCAACTTCGCGGCGGAGAGATTCCCAAACGCCGGGGAGATGCTGCTCGGTGGTCATGCGGGTGACGATGGGGGTGCGGCCGGGCGGGAGCTCGTCGAGAACGGAAACGTCGAGGTCGCCATAGAGAGTGAGCGAGAGGGTGCGCGGAATCGGCGTGGCGGTGAGGACGAGGACGTGCGGGGCGTGGCCGCGCGCGGCGGCTTTGTCCATGAGGCGCTTGCGCTGGAGGACGCCGAAGCGGTGCTGCTCGTCAATAGCGACGAAGCCGAGGCGGGCGAATTCGACGTTGTCTTCAATTAAGGCGTGGGTACCGATGACGAGCTGCGCTTCGCCGGTGCGGATGCGCCCGAGGACGGCGGATTTTTCCGAAGCTTTCAGGCCGCTGATGAGGAGTTCGACGTGATAGCCAGCTTTGGCGAGAATGCGGCGCGCGGAAAGAAAATGCTGTACCGCGAGAATTTCGGTGGGGGCCATAAGAGCAGCTTGGGTGCCGTTTTCGATGGCGATGACGGCGGCTTGGAGGGCGATGATGGTTTTTCCGCTGCCGACGTCACCCTGGAGGAGACGATTCATCGGGGAAGATTTTTCGAGGTCGGCGACGATTTCCTTCACGACTTTTATTTGGGCCGCCGTAGGCTTAAAAGGAAGGATTCGTCTGACTGCTTGGCGAATGGAGTCTTCGTGGATTCGGAAGGCGATAGCGTTTTCCTTGCGGGTGGCTTTTCGGTCGAGGGCGAGGCTGAGCTGGTAAAGGAAAAATTCTTCGAAGATGAGGCGCTGCTGCGCGGGCGAGCGGAAAGTGTTCAGGGCGTCGAGGGATTCGCCGGTTTCGGGAAAGTGCGTGTGGATCAGAGCTTCGCCACGCGTGGGATAGCCGAGGCGGGCGCGCATGGCTTCCGGCAGAACGTCGGGCATGCGATGGTCAATGAGCTGCACGGCGGCGTACATGGCGCGGCGAATCTGGCGGGAGCCGAAGGTGCCGATGGCTTCGTAAATGGGGACGATGCGGCCGACTTCAGTGGAGTCGAGTTCCTCGCTGCTGAGGACTTCGATTTGCGGATTGATCATTTCGAGGCGCGCGGGGCGGAGCTTATCAATTTCGGCTTTGCCGTGAAGGATGAGGAGCTGGCCGGGCTTTAGACGCCCCTCGAGGTAGCCGCCATGAAAAAACTTGACGGGGAGAGAGCCACCGGCTTCGTCCTGGACGAGCAGATGATAGATGGCGTCGCGTCCACCGCGCATACCGCGAATGGCCTGGCCGCTCATCACACGCGCGCGAATGGTGTAGGTGCCGTTGGGCTGGATGTCCTTTACCTTGGAAAAATGGATGCGGTCTTCGTAGCGAAAGGGGAGATAACCGAGGAGATCGTCGAGCGTGTGGATGCCGCGCTCGGCGAGAAGTTCGGCGCGCTGCGGGCCGACCCCTTTGATCATGCGGACTTCGGTGCTGAGATTCATCGCCATTAGGACATCATCTTTATATCATTCCCGCTGAGAACATAGAGGAACGGGGAAACTTGCGCGGCTGGCATGCGTACCGATAGAGTGAGTAATCCGTGATGCAAGCGGGGAGGTTCAAGTGACGGGAGACCGTCTGACAGGTTCGGAGAAGCGCGCGCTGCTGCTCTGGGTGATGGCGGGAATTCTTGGCGCGCTGTTCGCGCACAAGTATTTTTTCCGGGCTTTCCCCGAAGCCTCCGTTAATTTTCAGGTCTCGCGCCAAGAAGCACTGGTGCGCGCGGAGAAATTTGTCACCGGGCTGGGTGAAAACGTCAACGGTTACCGGTCCGCGATTGCCTTCAACGTGGATGACAATGCCAAGACGTATCTGGAGCGAGAGCTCGGCCTGCAGGAAGCAAACCGGCTGATGTCTTCGGAACTGAACATCTGGTTCTGGGATGTGCGATTTTTCAAGCCGCTGCAGCAGGAGGAATTTCGCGTTCATGTGAGCCCCGCCGGGAAAATTGTTTCTTACGAGCACACGATTGAGGAATCGCGCGCCGGCGCTTCATTCGACCGGGCCAGCGCGCAAAACGCGGCGCAAAATTATCTCAGCGCGTCAATCGGACTCGACCTGAAAGGCTGGGACCTGCTGCCGGAAGAGGCGAATTCGAACAAGCGGCCGAACCGTCTTGATTGGGCTTTCACTTGGGAAAAACATGGCTTCCGGGCGAAAGATGCGCCTTACCGGCTGCAAGTGACTTTGCAGGGCGACCGCATCGGCGGCAGCGAAGAGTTTCTGCATGTGCCCCAGGCATGGGAACGCGGTTATCAGCGGCTGCGCTCGGGAAACGACACGCTGGCTTTTGTGTTCACTATTCCTTACCTGCTACTGCTCGGAACAGCGGTTTGGCTGGCGATTCAATTGACAAAGAGGGGCGAGACGCGCTGGGGCGCGGCGATCAAGCTGGGCGCGCTGGCAGCGGTGATGCTGTTCCTGCAGTCGCTAAATGACTGGCCGCTGTGGGGAGTTGGATACGACACGAAAGATCCGTACTCGAGTTTTATTCTGCTTGAGATCGGTCGGGCGTTGCTGCTGGCGGCGGCAACGGCGCTGACAATAACCCTGGTCCTGCCAGCAGCAGAGCCGCTGTACCGCAAATCGCAACCGGGGCAATTGAGACTGGGAGAACTTTTCACGCGGCGAGGGCTGCGTTCGAAGGAATTCTTCTCTGCGTCGGTAGTGGGGCTGTGCCTCGCGGCGGCGCACATTGGGTTTATCGTGGCGTTTTATATCTTCGCGACGAACCATGGCGCGTGGGCGCCGGAAGAATTGAATTATTCGGACAGCGTGAATACGGCATTCCCTTGGATTTCCGGCGTGGCGATCGGGCTGCTCGCTTCGATGAACGAGGAGTTCACGTTTCGGCTGTTTGCGATTCCGTTTTTCATGCGATTCACGAAATCGCGATGGGTAGCGGTGATCGTGCCGGCGTTTCTGTGGAGCTTCCTGCACAGCAACTATCCGCAGGAGCCGGCGTACATTCGCGGGATCGAAATCGGGATCATCGCGCGGCGGCTTCGAAACCGACGAGGATCTTCTCAATCGCGCGGAGCGGACACCGGAAGCAGTGGTGACGAGCGAGCCCGAGGCCCCGGTTTCGGAGGCGAAATCAAGCGGGTACAGCGCGCTGGCACCGCGGATCATTGGCTTTCTTGGAGTTTGCCTGCTGGCCGGCGGCGTACTCGCGTGGCGGCTGAAGCCGCAAGCCATTGGTGAGTACCTGAAGCTGACCGTGAATGCGCGCACGGCCCAAACGCGCGCAGACGAGATCATGCGCAAGCGCGGCCTCGATCCCAGTTCGTACTATCGCGCTACGGTTTTTGTGGACATCGCCGATCCGGTGGTGAATGAATTTTTGCGGCGGCGCGTCGGAACGGCGGGAGTCAACGCCATCTACGCGGAGCGCGTTCCAGCAGCGTTGTGGCGCGTGCGCTACTTCCGCGACAGCCAGCCGGAAGAGTACGCCGTGGTCCTCAGGCCCGATGGAGCGCTTCACTCCGTGTGGCATACGCTTGCGGAAGAAACACCCGGAGCTTCGCTGACAAAAGATGAATCCGTGGCGCGGGCGGAAAGATTCCTCCGCGAGGAAAAGAAACTCGATCTGAAAAGCTGGACGCTGGTCGATTCGAAGTCGGAAAAACAGCCGCACCGCATCGATCACAGCCTGACCTGGCAGCAGAACGAATCACTCGATCGAGGAACTTCACCTTCGGGCGGCACGGAAGAGCACGCGCATGCGCGCATCGAAGTGCACGTATTGGGTGACGAAGTCACAAACTATCGGACGTACGTAAAAATTCCGGACGACTGGGGACGGAAACAGCAGGAAGGCTCACTGTTCAGGACGATCTTCAATTTTGGTGTTCGCGTGCTTTTCTTTGGGGGACTGGGGCTGACCGCGCTGATTCTTTTCTTGAAGAATCTGCGGTCAGAGACGGCACGCAGCATCCCGTGGAAACGTATTGGGCGGTGGTCCATGGTGGGGCTTGTGGCTTACGCGCTGGAAATAGCGTTTGGGAACGCCTACCCAAACATTTTGAACGGCTACAAAACGGCAATCTCGCTGAAAATGTGGCTGGGCACTTCCGCCATCGTTGAGCTGCTTTTTGCTCCCGTGGTTCTTGGCGGGATCGGACTGCTTTTTGGCGTGGCCTGGTTTTACGGGAGACGCGCTTTTGGGGCAGGCGATTTGCCCGGCGGGGCCAGGGTTCCGGGGATCTATTATCGCGATGCGCTGTGTATCGGTCTTGGTGGAGCAGCTGGCCTGGCGGGACTGCAACGTTTCCTGAGCGCTGCTGCGACGCACTGGCCGACCTTGCATCGCTCGGTCGCAGCAGCTTTTGGGCAGGACTATGACGCGAGTTTGCCCGCGGCTTCGATACTCGGGTGGTCGCTGCTACACAGCCTGCTGATGACGGGGCTGGTTGTGGCGGTGGCGTCCTTTGTTGCCGCGCAGGTGCGACGGCCGGCGTTGCGCATCCTTCTGCTGCTAGCCGGTTCGCTTTCCCTCGTCGGCGGGGGCTGGGGCAGCCCCACCGATTTCGCAGAACGATTTCTGACCGAGCTCATCGTTTTAGGGGTATTGGCGCTAGGCGTTCGCTACATTGTGGGGTTCAACATACTCGGCTGCTTCCTAGTCGTTGCGGGAACTTCGCTGCTCGGCGGCATGTCGGAACTGCTCACACAGCCGGAGCCGTTCTACCGCACGAACGGCTATGCTCTTCTGGTGGCGCTGGTGCTACTCTTTGTGTGGCCGCTGGCGGCATGGCGGATGGGCGATTCGGCGAGAACGCTCCCAGCTCCCGATTCCGCCCAGTAGCCTCCCCTAGGCATTCATTTGAGGTTAATTCTTGAAACAAAATCCACAGGTGGGCCGTTGTTATATAGGGAAGCGGTGCTCACCCAAGGGGCTAGGAGTGCGTCCAAATTGGGTGGTCGTGTGGCGCGCAGCGCTCGGTCAACGGCTGGGATTTGCGCTAAGGTGTTGCTTTACAAGCGGCAACGCCGATTCACGCGAAAAGAAAGCGAAATATGCCGCTCCCCAGATGGGCACTGGCTTTGGCCGATAACAACGGTCGCTCGGGTAGCACGGACGCCGCCCTGGCCTCGGTGATCTCCTTGTCCCACCTCGACGAGCGGGCCCTGGTCGCGGAAGCGCAAGCGGGCAGCCGTGCGGCTTTCGAGGAACTGGTGCGCCGGTTCGACCGGGACGTGCTGCGCCTGGCGCTCAACCTGATGAAGCGCCCGGAGGATGCCCGGGACGTCTATCAGGAAGCTTTCTTAAAGGTCTACCGCAACCTCCACCGTTTCCGCTTCGAGTGCAGCTTTTACACCTGGCTGTATCGTATCGTCACCAATGTTTGCCTGGACCACCTGCGCCGGCGTCAAGCGCGCCCGGAAGACCAATCTCCAGAAGTGAATTCCCGCCATCACGAGGAAGGCATCACCGATTTCTTCGAGCGCCAGCGAGAGCATCGCCCGACACTGGACCCGGAGCGCACTTTCATCGGCAAGGAAATCAAAGCGCGCATCGCCACGGCGATGGAACGGCTGTCGCCGCGAGAACGCATCGTTTTTGAGATGAAGCACTATCAAGGCCTGAAGCTCCGGGCGATTGGGGATGCCCTCGGCACGACCGAAGAAACGGTGAAAAATTCGCTTTTCCGCGCGACGCGCAAACTCCGCCACGAATTGGGGGAACTGCGATGAGCGTCTTTGAAAAGAACGTGCGTTGCGAAGAGATTGCCCCGCTACTGGTCTTCTACGCTTGCGACGAAGTGAGCGACAAGGAACGCAAACAGATTGAGGGGCACGTCGCCAATTGCAAGGCGTGCGCCGCGCAACTAGCCGAAGAAAACCATCTCCAGGAAGCCATGCTTGCGGCTTTGCAACCCGCCGACGAATTCGATGCTTCCGGCATTCTGCTTTCGCAATGCCGCAGCGAGCTCGCCGAAGCTCTCGACGATCTTTCCGCGCCTCCGATCGAGGAGCACTGGCGCCCCTTTGGCTGGCTCCGCCAGTGGATGGCGCTGCGCCCGGCCTGGAGCGGCGCGTTGTTGGTTTTCCTTGGGATCGTGGTGGGAACTCAGGTTGTTCCATGGCTGCAGAACGGCAACGGCGGCGATGTCAACAGCCGTGCCGTGAACGTCACGGCCAAGCCGCCTCTGACGGATGAACAGCTCTCGAAGATGGTTGTCGGTGGGATCAACTTTTCGCCTTCCGCGGACTCTGGCGCCCCCGACGTGCAAGTGCAGCTCAGCGCCGAGCAACCGCTGATTCTCAACGGCAATGTTCAGGACAGCGATATGCGGCGCGTACTCGCTTACGTTGTTGAAAATGGCGAACGTTTCGACGCCGGCGTGCGACTCGATTGTCTGGAAGCGCTGAAGGCAGCGTCACGGGATCAGCAAGTGCGCCGGGCGCTGATCACTGCGGCGCGCAAAGATCAGAATGCGGCGGTGCGCATGAAGGCGTTGGAGTCGCTTCGTGATGCCGCTTCAGATGACGACGTCCGGCAGGCTCTGCTGGACGCGCTGGAGCATGACGCGAATCCAGGCGTCCGCGTCGAAGCGGTCAACGTGCTTGTTGGATCTTTGCAGCAGCCCGGGACACCTGCGATAGCGCCCGAGGCCGCGTCATCACCGACCGTGAGCCCGGTGCGTCCGGAAGAGGATCCGTCCGTGGAACATGTGATTCGCGCCCTGCAGCAGTTGCAGCGCCGCGATCCCAGCCGTTACGTGCGGTTGCGCAGCGCCGCCGCGTTGCGGCAGATTGGTCCGCGGGAAGTACAGTAACCGTTCAGACGGCAAGAAATTTCGTTCGACGATGAACACACATTCCCATCAAAGGCTTTTTTCGATTGCGCGCCGTGTGGCACTTTTCCAGGTTTTGCCGCTTCTTTTTCCTGTTGGACTGCTCGCGCCGTTGAGTCTTGCGGCCGATGCCAGAGAACCAGCGCCCATCGAGCACGCGCCGCCCGCCGAACCGGGTTCGCAGCGCGTCTCCGCGGTGCGCACGGGTGCTTTGAATACTAGAGACGGCCTGACGATGCGGCTGACGACGGATCTTGGATCCGTCAGCATCATTCAACTCGAGAACGGCGCCACACCTGTGGTGCGCTACACCGTACATCTTGAAACCGACGCCCGCGGCCCGGCCGCTCAGCAACTCCTGGATTCCTACTCACTCAAGGCAAAGGCAGGCGTTTCGGGAGTGGAAATTACCGGAACGCTTCCGCCGCAGGCTACGCGTTCCGCGAACGCCCAGTTCTGGGTGCAATTTGAGGTCGCGGTACCGCGCGGTTACAGCGTGGAAGTGAATACCGAGGCGGGCGACATCACGACAGCCGACATCGGTGGCACGGCTTCCCTGCACACGCAAGGCGGGAACATCAAGACAGGGCGCATAGGCGCGCCGGGACTCCGCGACGCTGCGTGGGGACGCTCCTCGGCCAAATTGGAAACGGAAGGCGGGCACATTCAAGTTCTCGACGTGGCGGGCGACCTGACGGCCATCACGGGAGGCGGCCACATCAACGTGGGCAATATTGCGGGAGACGCAGCGTTGCGCTCTGGTGGCGGCCACATCCGCGCCGGACAAATTGGAGGGCGCGCTGAACTGGCAACCGCCGGCGGAAACATCACCGTGGCCCGTGCCGGGAGTTACGTCAGCGTGCGGACGGGCGGGGGGCAGATTGATTTTGGCGAAGTGCGCGGCTCGGTACGCGCCCAGACGGGCGGCGGCGGAATTCGCGTTATGTACGTTTCCGGCCCGATGGAGCTGGAATCGAGCAGCGGGAGCATCTGCCTGACACGAGTTGCCGGCGCTTTGCAGGCAGCCACCTCCGGCGGAACGATTACAGCATGGATTAATCCAGATTCGCCCGCCGAAGGCGGAAATGTGCGGCTGGCCGGCGCTTCGCAACTTGCTTCGGGAAACGGCGACATTATCGTTTTTCTGCCGCGAAATCTGGCGGTGAACATCGAAGCTATCGTGGCAAGCGGCGGCGAGCGGCGCATCGAAGCGGATCCAGAGTTGCACATGACCATGCAGGCATCCACCAATGGTTCCGGTTCCGTGCACGGGACAGCCGTCTTGCATGGCGGCGGCGCCCCGCTCAAATTGAGAACTACGGGTGGAAAAATTCGTCTTAAGTTCCTGGATTCGGATGTTGCTCTTCATCAAATGCTGGTCAGCGAGCAGGTGGACCGCCTCAACCGCAGGTTGATGGAGAATGGGTTCCCTCCGGCACCTTTTTCTCTCGAAGCCGGGCTCACAACTCCGGCCCCATCCCAACCGCCGGCTTCACCAGATGCGAAGACAGACTGGCTGGAAAACTGGCTCGACTGGCTGCAACGCAGTTTCCATGGAGGAATTATTGAGGATCCAGACGAGTTCCAGAAGCGACTCGTCAATTTTCCGAAGCCTTCCTATCCGGCGCTCGCTCAGCGCGCTGGCCTGCAAGGGATCGTGAAGCTGCAAGTGCGAGTAAAGCAAGACGGCAGCGTCGAGGTGCAGAAGCTTCTTGAGGGTGATCCGGCGCTGGCCGATGCGGCCATTACAGCCGTAAAGCAGTGGAGGGCAAAACCGGCCTCAATGAACGGCAAGCCGGTCGATGTGATTTCGACAGTAACGTTTAATTTTCAGCTGCACTGAGCGCCGGGCGCCTCAGCGCATGCGAGTTTTGTTAGGGTCCTCGAATCTTGTTAGTGGCACGTACTCGAAGGGGGTAGAACGTTATGCTTCGTCCAGCTCTCCGCGCTACTGCACTCTGCGTGTTGCTTTTCACTGTAGTTTGGGCCGTCCCCAGTTTCGCTATCAGCAAGGAGTTCAATCAATCCTATCCTCTGCAACCCGGCGGCTCGCTGGAATTGCAGAACGTCAACGGAACCGTGGACGTGCAAGGCTGGGACCGCGACGTGATTGAAGTCCACGCGGTAAAGACAGCGAAACACAGGGAATCCGATCTGGAGCGCGTGTTCATCGAAGTGGACGCGCGGCCGGACGCCGTCTCGATCTCCACGCGCTATCCGCAAAACGAGGGAGTGGAGGTGGCGGTGGACTACACCATCCATGTTCCGCACGGAGCGCACGTCGAGCACATCGGCACGGTGAACGGCACGCTGCGAATCGCGGGCGTCGAAGCCGTGGAAGACCTGCACACGGTAAACGGCAATATTGAAGTGTTCGAAGCCGGCGGGAGCGTTCACGCGCACACTACCAACGGCAATGTGCACCTGGAGATGGCGCATCTTCCCGACAAGGCAGGCGCCTTCGCCGAAACCACGAATGGTTCGCTCGTTCTCGCGGTGCCCTCCGACATGCAGGCCGATCTCGAAGCCCGCTGCCTGAATGGAAACTTTTCTTCCGAACTTCCCATGACGATGGAAAGCAACCAGCGCCCACGGGAAATGCATGGCAAGTTGGGACGAGGCGGCGCACCGATTCATTTGCGGACGGTCAATGGCGGGATTCGTGTGGTGATTCTGCGGTCCACCGTCTGACGCTTTTCCTTTTGCCGCGTCTAACCGCTCTAGGAGGATGGGACGACAATGAACAAACGAAATTTACTGACGATTGGCGGAGCCGCCGCCCTCGGTCTCGCGTTGATCGCACTGCCGGCGAGTTCGGCCAACCCGCAGAAACGCGACGATTCTACAATTGCGCGCTTGCAACACCGGATCGATGAGCTGGAGGCAAAGCTACAGGCGCAAATCGAGAGCCGGCAAGATCAACAGGCCGTGTTTGCCGGCGTGGATACGCTCGATGAGCCAATAGGGGATGTCGTCGTCGTGGATCAGGATCCCGGGCAAATCGAACTACAGCCGAAGATCGAAATGAATGACATGAACATTCTCATTGGCGACGACGGTTCGAGCTGGCTCGGCGTCGAAACGCACGAAGTGACGGCGGACAAAGCCAAGGAATTGAAGCTCTCCGCGGAACGCGGCGTGGTGCTTGGAAAGATCGTTCCGGACAGCCCCGCGGCCAAGGCCGGCCTGAAGGAAAACGACGTGGTGACGGAAATCAACGGGCAGCGCGTCGAAGGCGCGGCGCAATTTCGCCGCATGATCCGTGAGATTCCCGCAGGCCGCAGCATTCAACTCACGGTGTGGCGCGAGGGGCGGTCGCAGAGGGTTAGCGCCACCCTCGGCAAGTCCGAAGAGCGCCGCCGGGCCATGAAAATGGTGGCGCCGACGCCCGGCGCGTTTGCTTTCCGGATGCCGGAAATCCCAGACGTTCCTTCGATGGAATGGAACGGCAACATGGTCTTCGGCGGCGGCCAGCCGCGCCTGGGCATTGACGCGGAGGACCTCAGCGGACAGCTCGGGACTTTTTTCGGCGCGCCTGAGGGCGAGGGTATCCTCGTCCGAGACGTCAACTCTGGCTCAGCTGCGGAAAAAGGCGGCGTGAAGGCGGGCGATGTAATCACCTCGCTGAACGGCGAACGCATTCGAACCGTCGGCGAGCTCCGCGAAAAACTTTCTGCGAAGCGCGATGACAAGGAACGAACCGTGAAGCTGGGCGTGCTGCGCAACAAGAGCGAGATCTCGCTCACTGTGGAGTTGCCGGCTGCTGCGCCCCGCGCCAAGCGGTTTGTCTCTCGCCGCACCAACATTTAACTGCAAAGAGCGATTCGTGAAGGCCCCCGGCGCGCACCTGGGGGCCTTTTTCATTTTGATTTGGTTTCGCCGAGGTCCGCCCGTTGCTCTTCGAGCGGCAGCGAAGAAAACGCCGCATCGAAGGCCGCGTAGTGCTGGTGGTGCTCGGCCGGCTCATTCAGCGCGGTACCATCGCAGTCCACCCAAGCGTGGGCTTCAAACTTTTCTACCTCTTTGCGAATGCCAATGCGCAGTTGCGAGGGAATTCCCTGCCGCGCGAGAAGCCACCATAGAGTCAGGGATTTTGCCAGGCAGGAGGGATGGACCAAGCCGTGGCGATCTGCTGCCTCGACCATGCGTGCGGTCGCGGAGATATTTGTGCTCGCCGCGGCAGTGCCGGATTCCGGATGGGCGTTCGAGAGTAAGAGCGTCAGGCTGGCTTGCGTCGCTCGGAAACCTCGCCATCGCAAGCTCAACGTGATCACCGGAAGAAGCACCAGGGCGTGCAGAAAAACTTTCTGCACTTGGCGGTCCAGTGCGCTAAATCGCCGAAGCCGTTCCCACATTTGCGGGGCGCACCTGGAGCAATCCGCTCTCAATGAGCCGGCCAAGAAGGTCCGTCAGGTTGGAGCGCAGCAATTCCGGTTCGACATCGAATTCTGCGAGCAACTGGTGGAATGCCACGTCAATGCTCGGGGAAGCCGTGAGAAGCTGCCACATCCGCGTGCCGGTTTCGTCCAGGCCGAAGTACTGCTCGGTCTCAAGATTCAGCAGGACGCATTCGCGATCCAGAAAACGGACCAGCACGTGGGCCGGCAAGGTGGCCCGGTCTAGAAAAGAAACCATTGGCACAGTTCCTCCAGGAAAATCATGCTCTGAGTTCGGGCTCGCCCGGGGATCGCTGCTTGCCGAGCATTCTACCGGGGATTGCCGCGGGGCGCTAACCCCCAATTGAAATAAAAAGCCGGCCCCCGAACGCGGGACCGGCTTCTGGAGCAACCGCTCGAATCTGCTCAGGACTTTTTCTTCCTTACGTTAACTTTCGTGTCGATGCCCGGAGCCATCAGCTGGAGTTGTTCCAGCCCTTGCTTGGCTTGCTGGCCCCAGGTTCCGTTGGGGTCGAGTTCCACCGCCTTCTGGTAGGCTTCAATGGTTCCAGGAGCGAACTGCACCACTTCTTTATCGCCAACTTTCTTCGTGGTCATCTTGTAAACCAGCGAGGCTCCCAGCAAATACCAGGTTTGCGGATTCTTTGGATCGAGGTCGGCCGATTTCTGCAAGGGCTCCACGGCGTCGCCGAGGCGATTTGCATTGTAGAGGCTGATCCCAAAGTTGCGCCATGCGGTTGCGGCATTCGGTGGATCCAGTTCCGCGCTCTTCGTATACGCAGCCTTCGCTTCGTCGATTTTCCCCGCGCGCGCCAGCACGTTTCCCAAGTTGTTGTAATAGCCCGGCACGTCGCCTTTGGCGGCGATCGCCTGCTGGTAGGCCTGGACTGCGTCGTCGTTGCGGCCCCCAGTGTCGTAGGCTTCTCCCAGCTTGAACCACACCAGGTGCGCATTGGGATCTTTTTCGCCGAGGCTCTTCGAAGCCTCCTGGAATTCCTTGACGGCTTGATCCGCCAGGTCATTTAGCTTTTGCTTCGCTCGATCGCGCTGGTCCGCGGGGGCCTTTTGCAGATCGGCCTTCGCCTGCTTCTCTTGTTCGATGAGGGCATTCCCTGCGGTGTAGTGGGCCTTGAGCCCCTCCATTTTGCCCTTGGCCTCTTCAGCCTTCTTCACCTGTTCCTGCGCTTCTGATCCCTGTTTGGCCACCACATCCTTGAAGTTGACGTCGACTTTCGCGTCTTCGCCACTTTGCACTCTGCACTTGACCTCGTAGGGCGCTTGTTTGTCATTCGGCGGCGGGAAAACGACATAGACCGTGTAAATGCCTGCGCGCAAATTGGGCAGGCTAAACTTGCCTCCGCTATCCGTCTTGGTTTCCTGCTTTGCGCCCTGATCGCTGACGGATCGAATGCCCACTTCGGCCCACGGCTTCCCGGTCACGTCCAAGATCGTGCCACTGATCGACCCCGCCTGAGCGGCAGCTCGCGGTGCAAGAACGCTTGCCAGCGCGGCCATCAAAATTGCGGCCAGCGCCCACGACTTATGAAAACTCTTCATGCTCCATTCTCCTTTTTCACGGGGAGCCCACCCGGAGTATCCGGGCCAAGTGCGCCCCATTATCTCTCTCAAGCGTTCTGATTCCAAGCTCAGCGAACGGCGGAAATGGTGCGGCGGTAAGGGATGGGATCCGGCACCCCGGCTTCCTGAAAGGCGCGCAAGCGCAGCAGGCAGCTATCGCATGCCCCGCAGGCAATATCTTCGTTCTGGTAGCACGACCAGGTTAGATGCAGCGGCGCGCCCAGTTCGATGCCCCGGCGAATGATTTCGCTTTTCTTCAGAGTGATGACGGGTGTCACGATTTCTATTTGTGTTTCCGGCCGCGTCCCCACGCGGATTAATTCCTGAAACACCTGGTAGTATTCCGGCCGGCAATCGGGGTAGCCGGAGCTGTCCTCCGCCACGGCCCCGATGTAAATCGCTCCTGCGCTGATAGCTTCTGCCCAGCTCACCGCAACGGAAAGGAAATGCGCATTGCGAAACGGAACGTATGTTACCGGAATCGCGCTGGCCTGCGGCCCGGGTGCGCCCAATTCATTTTCTGGAATAGCGATGTTTTTATCGGTGAGCGCAGACCCGCCAATGGCGCGAAAATGATCGAGTTGCACGACCAGCCGGTCGCGCACGCCGTAAAAATTCGCGACGTCATCGAACGCGCGCCGTTCGCGTCCCTGGGTGCGCTGCCCGTAGCCGGCATGGAGCAACGCGATGTTTGGCGCGCCATGGCGTTCGCGCGCCACCGCCGTGCTCACACAGGAATCCATCCCGCCGCTCAACAGCACCACCGCTTTTCGTGAATTCCTTATCAAATCTTCAGTCACCGGTCGAATCCTTGAATCTTCGTCCTCTTCTCTGCGAAATCTTAAACCGCTCAAACGCCCTTGGTTGCAGGATCCCAGATAAACTTGTGCAGTTGCAGCCCGAGCCGCACCGGCAGCCCATCTTCAAGAATCCATTCCACGAGCGTGCGCGGTTCGAGTCCAGGCCACTTCCCTTGCGGATCTTCAAACACCGGAGAAAACAAAACCTGTTTCACGCGCCCCGCCAGCCCGTGCTGCGAAGTAAACTCGCGCGCAAATTCGTAATCACGCCGCGTGGAAAGCACGAATTTTACCTCATCATTTCCTGACAGCGCTTCGAGGTTCCGCATCTCAAACGTATCCGGCTCGCCCGAATCAGGGCACTTCACATCCACAATCTTGATGACCGCGCGTGGCAGCTTTCCGACGAATCGCTCCCCGCTGGTCTCAATCATCACTGTATATCCCGCTGCGACAAGTTTCTCCGCGAGCGGATAAATTTCCTCTTGCAACAGTGGCTCGCCGCCCGTCAATTCGACCAGCGGAACAGAAGCTTGTGAGCCTGGCATTGCCTCGCCGCGTCCCGCCAGCTCATCCACGCGCGCCGAGGCTTCCTCAACGCTCATCTTCTTTCCGCCGTGAAACGCATAAGCGGTATCGCACCAGGTACACCGCAAGTTACAGCCCGTCAGACGCACGAAGATGCACGGCAGGCCTGCACGCGTGCCTTCTCCCTGAATCGACTTGAAAATTTCGGTAATAATCATTTGGAGTGCGGCGGCTTGCCGTCGCTTTTCCTGCCGCGGCCCGTTTCCGCCCTCGGCAACCTAGACCTGCTTGGAATTCGGCCGGCGCCCGCTCCGCCGCGACAACCAGTAAATCATGCCGAAAAAAAGAATCATCGCGACCACGAGGCGTGGATAACCTGGTGCGATTCCCATGTACCGGAGCACCACAATGTACCCCGCCGCCACCAGCAGTGCCGGGACCAGGATAATCAGGAACGATCGGTTCATCGGTTCACCCGTTTCCCGGGGGCAACTACGCCCCGGGCCGGTACTGCGCCCGGCTGGTATCCGTCTCCCACAAGATGACGTCCGTAACCTGTGCTCCCGGCGGCAAACCCTTCAATTGCCGCGTGACTTCGTCGTAAAAATATTTCGCAATGTTTTCCGCCGAAGGATTCACGGTCTTAAAGGGCTCAAGATCGTTCATGAACTGGTGGTCGAGCCGGGCCATGATCTCGCGAATAACGTGCTTGAGCTGCGTGAAGTCCACCAATAGCCCGATCGAATCGAGCTGTGGTCCTTCGAGCGTTACTCGCACTCGATAGTTATGGCCGTGCACGTTCTCGCATTTGCCGCGGTAGCCGCGCAAGGCGTGCCCCGCCGAAAATGTCTCTTCCACGCTGACTTGAAACATATCGCTCCAAAATTGCATTACGGCGCTAAAAATCTCTCTAATTCCATGGCCCTTCAGGAGGGACTTGCCGAACGGGCCCCCAGCCGCCTGGAGCCGCTATTTCCATCGAGAAACCGCCTGACATCGGCCAGCTCATGCGTCACGGCATATTGCGGCAGCGACTCCAAGAAAATTTTACCATAGGGCATGCGCTGGAGCCGGGTGTCCAGCAGTGCGAGGACGCCACGATCTGTTTTCGTTCGAATCAGGCGCCCGAATCCCTGCTTTAGTGCCAGTACCGCCTGCGGCACCTGGAATTCCGCAAACGGGTTGCGCCCGTCTTCCTGAAGCGCCTTCACGCGTGCCGCCACAATCGGATCGCTCGGCACGGCAAACGGCAGCCGGTCAACGATCACGCAAGATAGCTGTTCGCCTGGCACATCCACGCCTTGCCAGAAGCTCGCCGTCGCAAACAGCACCGCGGCCTCGGTGTTCTTGAATCGCTCCAGAAGCACGGAGCGTGGCGCTGTTCCCTGCAACAACAGCGGAAACGACACACGCGAGCGCACCCGCTCGAACAAATCATTCATCTGCGAATAGCTGGTGAACAGACAAAAGGCTCTCCCCTGGCTCAACTCCAGCAATTGCACGATTTCATCCGCAGCCTTGGCCTGGAAACCCGCGTCGCGCACGTCCGGCATTTTGCGGGGCAGATAGAGGAGCGCTTGCTTCGGATAGTCGAATTCAGGCGGCAACGCGCGGTCCTTTGCGTGATCGATTCCCAACCGTTGGCGAATGTAGTCGAAGCGCCCGCCGACGGTCAGCGTTGCGGAAGTCAGAATCACCGTGTCAAATTGTTCGAAGAGCCGCTCTCTCAGAATCTGGCTGACGTCGATCGGCGTGGCCGTCAGGAAAACGCCCTTGTTCCTTCGCTCGTACCAATAGACGAAATTCCGCTCGTTCGATTCGAACAGGAAGGACAGCTCCTGCCGCAGCTCGAAGCTTCGCCGAGCGATACGCGTCAGCTCTTCCGGTTTGGCCGTGAGCGCCGCAAATTCCGTCTCCATGCTCTTCAGCGCCGCCGCAAGCGCATCGTAGGCCTCGCAGTTCTGTTCCAGAAACGCTTCCCGCTCGCTCCTCAGGAACGAGAAGCGCCCGTCACGCGGCGGAAACAGTTCGAAAAAACCGCGGCTGCGCTCCCGGATGCGCTGCGTTTTTCGCAACAACGATGGCGTTTGAAGGTGCAGCAAACGCAGCGTTTGATCCGCATCGCGCGCCAGCTCTTCAAACCGGAAATTCGAAATCTGCCGCCCGAAATAGTCGCTGACCACGTCTTCGATCTCGTGCGCTTCATCGAATACCACCGCCGAGTATTCCGGCAGAATGCTGCCGAAATCGTCCTGTTTCAGCGCCAGGTCCGCAAAGAACAGATGGTGATTGACGATAATCAGGTCGGCTTCTCTGGCGCGCTGCTGCATTGCCGTGAGGAAACACTGGTTGAATTCAGGGCACTTCTTGCCGGTGCAGGTGTCGCGCTTCGCATCCATCCGCGACCACAAGTCCGAATCGTCGGGGAGAAAGGTGAGCTCTGCACGGTCGCCCGTATCCGTCAGTTTTGACCAGTCGCGGATTTGCCGGAACGCATCAATCTCGTCCATCCCTTTCAGCATCGACTGATCAGCTATTTGGTGAAGCTTCGCAAGGCACAGAAAATTCGAGCGCCCTTTCATCACCGCCACCTTGAGGCTCGGCGCAAAATGTTTTTGCAAAAAGGGAATGTCTTTCTGGTAGAGCTGCTCCTGCAGCGATTTCGTCGCCGTGGAAATCACCACGCGCCGTCCACTGCAAATCGCCGGCAGCAGGTACGCCAGTGTTTTCCCTGTCCCCGTGCCCGCTTCCACGATAGCGTGACGGTGCGTTTCAAATGCATCGTCGACCAGTTGCGCCATTTCCAATTGCCCGGGCCGGTGTTCGTAGTCGGAGCTCACCGTAGTCGGGTCAAACCCGCCCTTCATGCACTTTTCGAGGAACCCTCCCGGCCCAAACACTTCTTGCATCGAAGGCTTTGCCGATTCCGCCGAATGGCCGCTCGCCGCGCCCTCCAGCGCGCTCTCCCCTGCCGTGGGGTCGTCTTCAATAGGTACATACTCGCGCAGGACAGCCTTGGCTCCACGCTTGGCCTTCACTTCTGTGGAATCGCCCGCCGAATTGGATGCGCGCTTCGCCAGAAACCCGCCTTCCCCGTCATCTGTTGAAACAGCAAGACCAGTTACGATAACACACCCTTTCGCCTGGTTCCGTCAGCGGCCCGCCCGCGGCTGTTCGACCATCGTACCTCTCTTGATTGGGGCATTTACGGGTTGAACACGTCAACCGCTTTCTAGCCGTCTTTCCGATCGCCCGCTGCGCTACATTCGGGCGGTGGGATGGTGAGCGTTTTCCCTGCCAAGGAGGGCGAGCGCAAATTATTCTGACTCGGGGGCCACATGAATCGCAGTAAATCTCTCTCGGTTCTTCCTATTCTCTTTCTCGCTACCTTGTCCCTTGCTTCCTGCAGCGGTCAACAAAATATATGCAAGGTCAATTGCAATGTCGGCGGTACTGCAACAGTAAGCCTTACTCTGGTTGCTGATACGCCTCCGCCGAATCCTTCTCTGCTCTCTTTCAAGGTTACCGTCTCTAGCGTCACGCTCACCCCTGCCACCGGCACGGCCCTGGTCTTTACACCGTCCGCACCCATCGTCGTTGACTTAATGCGACTGCAATCCGATACGGCTTTTCTCGGTCCCTTCCCTAATGTTCCAACAGGAAGCTACACCGTTCAGGTTTCTCTCGGCAGTGCGGAATTGACATTCTTGAACGATACGCTTTCAGCCATCACTGCAAACGGCGTGCCGTGCGCGAGCGCCGCGGTCTGCACTGCTACTTTCACGGCCACCGGCACTCCCACGATCGGTTCATTCACGCTAAACGCGACTTCGGGCGGCAAGCAAGGCATCGAGCTCGATTTCAACCTGAAGAACGCCATCTCCCTCTCGAGCGGAGCTTTGTCCGTCAACTTCACGCCGTCCTCTCCCAGCCCGGGCGTTTTAACAGCCTTCACTTTGCCACGGACAAACGCCAATCTCGGTACGAATCAGCTCGAGCTCCTTGAGGATCTCACCGGCGTAGTCACCACCAGCGGCACGACCGTGACGATTTCCTCGTTCACTCGCGGTGTATTCAACACCACCAGTACGTCGGCCACTATCGTCGACGCCAGTCCGGATGGCACCATTTGCCCGACGCCGACAACCCTTACCAACTGTGCGGTCAACGGCCAGATCGCCAGCGTGGACGCCTATGTCAAATCGGATGGCACGCTCGAACTCAAGGAATTCGAGCCGCTCCATCGATCACTACAAGATTTCGTCGAAGGCACCGTCTACGCCGTCAACACTCCTACCCAATTTGCAATTGCCGTCACCGATAAAGTTCCGCTCGCCACCAACTCCCTCATCAGCGGGCTTAACACGGGGGATCGTCTCACGGTAAATATTCCGACCGTCAACCCAAGCCAGTTTCAGGTTGATACCAAGGGCCTCCAGGTACCCGTCGGCAGCCTTACCTTGTTTCAATCGCAGACCGACACCAGTGCGATCCATCCCGGACAGACCGTCGCTGTCCACGTAACCGGGTTCGTAGCGGCAAGCGGCAATACCCTCGCGGTGGCAACTGTGGATACGGTTATCCTGCGCTGGTCACGCCTCATCGCCACACCCACAACAGTTTCTGCGACCACGGTCAACGTCAACACCGTTCCCTCGTACTTTAACATCGCGGCCGCATCCATTTTTCCAACGCAAGTCTTCTCAGGCACCGCCGGCGCTCAGGGCGTTACGAATCTCGATGGCATTACCGGCAATACGGGGAACGTGAACACCAGTACTGGTCAGTTTGTGGGTCTTCGCGTCCTTTATCTCGAAAATACGACGAACTCCGCCCAGTTTCCCTTTATGGCCGCAAAGATCCGTCAGCATTAAGCAGCACTTTCTCCGCCTCCGCAAAAGGCAACGGGCCGGTCTCCAGAAACTCAGACCGGCCCGTAATCTTTTCTCGATCGAAACGCCAATTTCCCGCCGACGCGAAGAATCCGTCAGCGCGTCCGAAGAACGAATTCTGGCGCCTTGTGCTGCTGCTTTCTAAGCTGTCTGCCGGAAACAGACCACTGAAAACTCTTCCTCACGCCGGCAGCGCCCCGCCCACCGTCGTATTCGGCGGCGTGTACGGCGCCGACGGCATGTTCGGTGCAATCACCGGCTGAAACCGCCTGTAAAGCGCCAACGAGATCGCGCCGATTCCCCAAAGTATCGCGGCAAACTTGACCCAGCCGCCCGCGTGCGGAATCGTCGTGCACAGCCGCACGATCACCAGCCCCACGGCCATCCGCCCGATCAGCGGCCAGAGTTCGCTCGTCCGGCCCATCAGCCACTGCCCAACCACAGCTCCCACAATGATCTGCGCGAAATAGAGTGACGCATACCAGAGAAACAACGTCGAAATACCGACAAACAAGCCCACTACCGTAACACAGGCGATGCAAGCCGCGATCGGCACCCCAAACAGCACCAGCACGCCCAATCCGGCGCTCGCGCCGTATTGTTCCGCAGATTTCACCGCATCCTGAGCAAACTTAGGCATCAGCGCGAACAACACCAGGCCAAACAAGATAAAAGCCGCCGCCCAGATCACTTGCCAAACGTAGTAGTGGCCTTCCCTGTAGGCTTCCTTCTTCTCGACCTGCTTGAATTCTACAGGCGAAACCAGTTTCGCCGACGCTGACACTTCCGGCTGCTTATGCCCTTCGAACCGCGCTGGCCCGTCAATCACCGCCGTCGAGCCTATGACCAGCGATTCGCCCTTGGCGCGAACACTTCCGCCAATCTTGCCCGCCAGGCTGGCATGCTTGAAAAAGAGCAGCGCATCGCGTCCCACGCTCCCTTCCAGGCTGAGCCCTTCCTGAAAACTGGTCAGGCTGCCGCCAATCTTTGCAGTGGGTTCAATCGTCAGGGTCTCCTCGAACACCATCAAGTTTTTTCCGATCGTCCCCGTAATCGTCAGATTGTTGTTCACGCCGCGCATGTTTCCGTCCACCTGCCCGGTGATTCGCGCGCTCTGCGAAAAGGTGAGAATGTCACCGGTCACATGGCCGCTGACGTCCAGCGATTGGCAGAAAACAATGAGGTCTCCGTCAATAGTGCCATCCACTCGGACCCGAGCTCCGCTGAGGTAAGTATCACCTTTGATGGTTTCGTCTTTTTCAACTCGGACGCTCTCGCCCTTCCGGAACTCCGTCGCTGAAGCTCCCGGCGGCATTGCCAGCACCGTGCACAATCCCGCGAAGACCAGCGCCAGCGCCGAACCGCGCCGGATGCGCCGCCGGAAAAACATTGCTCCCAAGCCCGTCAGCGTCACCATCGCCAGCACCTCGAGGAGTGTGATCATGGAATTCCATCCTTTCCAGAAGGCGCCCTGAAATATCAGCAGGTTTAGCAGGTTGGAACCGCCCAATCCGGCTTGTTCCAGTTGCGTCTGCCAGGGCTGTACGTATCCCGTATAAAGTGCGTAAACTCCGGTTGCCGCCAGTCCAAAAACCAGTCCCCAAATCCATTGCATGGACTTGCGCGCGCGTTCTTGAAATTGCGCCAGCCGCGAAGGCAAGGGCTCGTCCTCTTCGAGCATCGCGCGTGTCAGCAGCCGCGATTCCCGCTCCAGTGCCCGCAGCAGCGTGCGGCACGCGTCGCACTCCTGGGTATGCGCGGAAACTTCCAGCCCTCGCGCGCGATCCATCTGCCGCTCGAGGTAAAGCAGGAGTGTCATTTCATCCAGATGCTTCCTATCGTCTTTCGGCATTTCGCTCATTAGGTCCCTCCTGCCGCAAGCGCTGCATTGCCTTCCAGCGCTTGCCGCAGTTCGTGCCGGGCGCGCAGCAGCACCACGCCCACAAAGGCGCGCCGCACTCCCAGCGCATCTGCAATTTCGTCATAGCTCATGTCCGAGTAATAGCGCATCACCAGCGCCATGCGGGCGCGCCCGCCCAGTTTCTCGAGCGCCTTGCGCACTTCTTCGCTGGAGCGCTGCTCGATTAGCTGATCCAGTTGGCTCGGGTCCGGATGTTCCAGCGGCACGTTTTCCAGATCGTCGGTTTCCTTGTCCTGACGAATCTTGCGCCGCCGCAGCATATCCCAACAGTGATTCGCCGCCACCTTGTACAACCACGCCGAGAACGACCGCGTCGTGTCGTACTGCACCAGCTTGTCTTTCAGTTTCATGAAAATTTCCATGGTGGCGTCTTCAGCATCTTCTCGCGTCGGTAAGGCGCGCCTGCAGAACCGGAAGATGGCTGGTGCGTACTCCCCGTAAAGCTCGCCCCAAGCCTCGGCATCACCCGTCCTAGCACGGGCTATCGCCTCCGTGGGATCCGTTATTCCCGGCGCGTTCATCCGGCCTGGTCTCAGCGCTTCCATAGACTAGTACGCGCGGCAGTCTGCAAATATTACACATTGCAAATCCCGCCCTGCTACTACCTGTGCTCCTAAAGCCTTTGTTTTTCGACCTTTAACCTTTGGAATCAACGCCTTGCGAGCATAACTCCCGGTCGCCGCCGGCCTTCCCAGCAATATTGCTGAGGGGGTCTTGCGGCAAGAGACTCGTCAAGGCACCCGGTCTCAAGTGATTCTGCCCGACACACCGCGCGCTCCATGTGCGCAGCACTCTATCAGAAATGGCGAGCTAAACTAAGCGAAGCTCGGCAATCTGCTCCTTCAACTCCGTCATCATTCCCCACTCCTTGAGGGTGTTCTTCTCAATCTGAAACAAATTCCCTGAGACGCTCCGACTGGCCGCTCTGGATTTGAACCGTGCCCGTATCATCATTCACCTTCTCACCGCAGAACAAGTCCAATCATTCCAGTCCGTTAAGGCGCCCGCGCAGCCTTGTTGTCGAACTCGAATCTGCCGGTTGAAACAGCTCGCTCCACGGGCCGCTAGCTGCTCCATAAAACTGGGGTTTTGACTCACTACTGGTTTGCTCGCACCCCATCCCAAGTCTTTGCCCGTTTTGTGAGGTTAAGAACATGGTTCGATTCTACCTGCGCCGAAGCTTCTGCTTCCTCCTGATGATCGTTTCTTGCATGTCTGTTGGCTTCGCCCAGGATGGCGCGCGCAAAATCGTCAGGAAGGTTCCGGTGCAATATCCTCTCGTCCTCAAAATGAAGGGTATTGGCGGCACCGTCCGCCTGAAGGTATTCATCAAGCCCGACGGCTCCGTCCGCGACACAGAAGTTCTTGGCGGCAGCGCCATTCTCGCTGAGAGCGCTCAGAAATCAGTCAGTCAGTGGAAGTTTTCTCCCGCCAGCTCTGAAACCACCACCGAAGTCTCCGTGGTCTTCGATCCGGCGGCCAAATCCGAAAACTAAAAACTCATCGCGGCGTTTCGACGTGAGAGCTTCCGCTGTCATTCATTGCCGATGCGGTTGATCTCTTTTTGGATCGCCAGTCTGTCAAGACTGGCAAGCGGAAGGCTCAGGAACAGGCTGATCCGCCGTTCCAGAATCAGGTACGCCTCGCGAAACGCGCGTTCGACTTGTTCGGAATTCCCTTTCGCTGCCGCGGGATCAGGAACGCCCCAATGCGCTGTCATCGGCTGCCCCGGCCAGACGGGACACATTTCCTGCGCGGTATTGTCGCAGACAGTGAAGACAAAATTCATCTTCGGCGCCCCCTGCTTTGCGAATTCCTCCCAGCTCTTGCTCCGTAAGCCATCCGTGGGCAAGTGCGCCATTTCAATTATCTTGAGCGCTTCCGGCCGCACAACCCCCGAAGGGTGACTTCCCGCACTGTAAGCCGTGAAAACAGGCTTGCCCTTACCATTCAAAATGGCCTCGGCCATGATCGAGCGCGCCGAATTCCCCGTGCACAGAAACAAAACGTTGTAGATTGTGGTCCTCACAATATTCCTTGCGGTCCGCAACCATCCTGTAGCGCTCGCCTTCTGAGGCCGCTCCTTCTGGAATCCTGTCCTTACTGGCAGCACCCGGGAGCGCAACACGCTTCCGTGGTCTTGGCGGCCTTTGCCTTCGTCGCCCGCACGAACGCGCTCATGAACTTCCCGTCCACGTGCGGCGCGAGTGCATCCACGTCGAGGCCCTTTGCTGTGAGAAACTCGCGTGCATCGTCAACCTTGTAAATGCGCGTCGGCTCGATCTCCACCTGCTCGAAACCCGCAGCCGTCAGCTTGTCGCGATATTCCGTTTCCTCAAGGGCCCCCGCAACGCAGCCTACCCACAGCAGCATGTTCTGGCGGATTTGTGCATCCACTTCCCCGCGCGTCACCACGTCAGAAACCGCCAGCCGTCCGCCCGGCTTGAGCACTCGAAACGCCTCTCGCATCACCGCGTCTTTGTCCGCGGAAAGATTGATCACGCAATTCGAGATAATCACATCCACCGAATTGTCAGGCAGAGGAATGTTTTCGATCTCCCCTCTTAAGAACCAGACGTTCTCCGCCCCCGCCTTGCGCTTGTTCTCATTCGCCAGCGCCAGCATCTCATCCGTCATGTCCAGCCCGTAAGCCTTGCCCGTCGGACCAACCCGCTTCGCCGAAAGCAGCACATCAATCCCGCCGCCCGATCCCAGATCAAGCACCACTTCTCCCGGATTCAATTTCGCCAGAGCCGTCGGATTTCCACAACCGAGCGAAGCCTCTAGCGCCTCTCCCGGAATTTGCTCCTTCTGCGCGGCATCATAAAGATTTGAAGTAATCGGATCGCAGCTCCTCCCGCTCGCGTCCGCCGCTCCGCAACAGCTTCCGCTCGTCCCCCGCAGCGCCGCCTGCCCGTATTTTTCCTTAACAATTTCCTTGATGTTCGCGCCGTCCATCCCATCCTCCTGCTCTCCGTGATCTCAGTGCTCCGTCCTCTGTGACCTCCCGGTTAATTCTTTTCTGCTGTCCGATTGCACCCCGCCCTACTTGCAAATCTCCAAGATATCCTGAGGTTCGAGCGCCTTGTTCCGCGTGCAGCACTCCGAATAGAGAAACTGCAGCAATTCCTGCAACGCTTCCGTGTTCGCCGTATAACGCAAAAACGTGCTCTCCCGTTGCACCTTCACCAGTCCTTCGTTCCTCAACTTGTCCAGATGATGCGACAGCGTCGAATTCGGAATCTCCAGTTCTCCCTGGAGTTCCCCCACCACCAGCCCTTCCGGATGCGCCGACAAAAGCAACTGCATGACCCGGAGCCGCGGCTCCGTCCCCATCGCCGAGAACATGTCCGCGTACTTCGCCACCTGTTCGGCCCGCTTCTTACTCGTCACGTTTTCCATATTTCTATATTTGCAGAAATATGGATAGCTGTCAACTCGCTTCCCTTGGCACACGCTATCTATCCAGCTGATATACGCTGCAGCTATATTCCCGCCTGGAGTGCGGCCGCTCGCTGCCGCTTTTTCTTTTCGCCCAATCTCTTTATTGCGGAGGAGGCCCGGGGAGAAATGCTCGCGTTTTTGCACAATTCCAGTGCAACCTTTAGAATCAGCACTTGCAGAAGTGTATAAAAACAAAGGACTTCATCACTTTATCGCTCTTTAGTTAATGAACACTTATGAAAAAGGCCGGCGTGGGGCGGCCATGGTTAAGTAAGCCCTTTCGAGTGCGGCACCTTGCTCCCGCTTTTCGGGACTTCGTCATCGCTCTCCTACCAGCAAATGCAGGTATGCGCTACAGTGTATGGTTACGCTCGAAGTCAAAGAACCCAACGTGCCCAGCACCGAAAAATCCATGCCCGATCTGCTTCCATCGCTCGTTATCGTCGGCCGCCCCAACGTGGGCAAGTCCACTCTCTTCAATCGATTGACCGGCACGCGCCGCTCCATCGTTACCAACGAGCCGGGCATCACCCGGGACCGCATCTACGGCAAAGCCGAATGGCGCGGCCGCGCCCTGGAGATCGTGGACACCGGCGGAATCGTCCCGGACGATAAGGCCCTGATCCCGCAGGAAATCCTGCGCCAGGCGCACGTCGCCATCAAGAAGGCCGCGCTGCTGGTTCTCGTGGTCGATAGCCAGGCAGGCCTGACTCCTCTCGACGAAGAATTGGCCCGTCTCCTGCGCACCACCGGCAAACCATTTGTGATCGCCGTCAACAAGGTGGACGCCATGTCCCAGGAATCGAACGCCGGTGTTTTCCATCGCATCGGCGTTCCCATCTTCCCCATCGCCGCCGAGCACGGCACCGGTGTGGACGACCTCCTCGATGCCGCGCTCGCGCAAGTCAGCGTCGTCGAATCTGTCGAGGAAGTAAAGCAACCCGATGTCATCGAAGTCGCCATCATTGGCCGGCCCAATGTCGGTAAATCCACGCTGCTGAACCGCTTGGTCGGCGAGGAACGTTCCATCGTCTCGCCCATTCCCGGCACGACGATGGACAACGTGGACACGGAATTCACCCGCGAGGGCCGCGCGTATCGTATCGTGGATACCGCGGGAATTCGCCGCAAAGGCAAAACTACGCTGGTCGCAGAAAAACTCAGTGTAGTCATGGCCCGCCGGGGACTCGAACGTTGCGATGTCGCGCTCCTCGTCGTGGATGGCGAACAAGGCGTTACCCAGGGTGACGCGCAAATTGCCAGCTACGCCGAAGAATCCAGCCGCTCGGTCGTCATCGTCATTAACAAGTGGGACCTCGCCGTCGCTGCCGCACGTGATGCAGCGTCACGCGATGCGGCCACGGCCAAAGGCAAAGCCAGGCGCGCTCCCGGCGAACGCCACAGGCCGGAAAACTTCGACGCCGGACGCCTGATGCTCGACTACGAAAAGATGATCCGCGCCAAACTAAAATTCCTCAGCTACGCGCCAATCGTTTTTCTTTCCGCAAAAACCGGCGAGCGCGCCGACAAACTCTTTCCGCTGATCAACCAGTGCTCGGAAGCGCGCCGCCGCCGCGTCTCGACGCCGGTTCTCAACAATTGGCTCAAGGATGAAGTCGACCTCCAGCGCGGCACCACACCCAAGGCTCGCCCCGTCCGCATCTACTACATGACCCAGGCGAAAATCGCCCCGCCCACGTTCCTCATTTTCACCAATCAGAAAGAGCCGCTCCACTTCAGCTACCAGCGCTTCCTCGAAAACCAGCTTCGCGCCAAATTCGACTACGTCGGCACACCCGTCCGTTTCATCCAGCGCCTCCGCAAACGCGAGAAGCGACCCTCCGACGGCGGCTCCGGGCGTGACCAATGAACGTCTCCCTCTATATCAGCGCCCCACAAACTGCTACGATAGCCCCGTCCCCCGACAGGGCTTTCCGATGCCAAACAACGGCACAGCAGCGCAAGTCGCCTCGGAGAAAAAACTCTACCGCATCGGCGAACTCAGCCGCCTCGCGGATTTGAAACCGTTCGTTCTGCGCTACTGGGAAACCGAATTCCCCATGCTCCAGCCGGTCAAAAGTTCCAGCGGCCATCGCCTCTACCGCCAGGAAGACGTGGACATGGTCTTCCGCATCAAGCGCCTGCTCTATGATGAAGGATTCACCATCGCGGGGGCGCGGCGTTTTCTGCGCGAGCATGAAGGAAATCTCGATGCGGAGAGCGCAAGCGCGAATCATCCGGCGGACAGCAAGGGACAGCTTCTGAGCCGCAAAATGCTGCTCGATCTGCGCGACACGCTCCATGCTTTCTTGACGCTGCTCGAACGCCGGTGATACCTTGGAGATGCTGATTCCCTCCCCGATTCGGCCTTCTGATTTCGTTGGCCTGTCGCGGTCAGCTTACCGGTCGGGACGTAGCGCAGCCTGGTAGCGCGCACGCTTGGGGTGCGTGAGGTCGCTGGTTCAAATCCAGTCGTCCCGACCATTCTTCTTCGGACACCGAACAGCTGCCCCTGGCTCTCGCAAGCGGTAAACCACGTACTCTGATTTTCTTGAAAGTACGTCGCATCGAGAGCATTCACCTATGACGCACATTCTGCTAACAAACGACGATGGATACCAGGCGGACGGGCTGCGGGCGCTGGCGGCGGCGCTGGAGGGATTTGCAACGGTGAGCATCGTGGCGCCGAGTCTGGAACGGAGCGGGGCGGCGCAATCGCTGACGCTGCGGCAGCCCATCGTGTGCAACAAAATCGCGGAGCGGGAGTGGGCCATTGACGGGACGCCGGCGGATTGCGTGATCGTGGCGCTGCACAAGCTGTTGGCGGAAAAGCCGGATATGGTGATTTCCGGGATCAACCATGGCGCAAATCTCGGCGAAAACGTCTATTACTCCGGAACGGTAGGAGCCGCGCGCGAAGGTGCGTTGCACCACATTCCATCTTTGGCGATGTCGTTGTGCTCGAAAAAAACGGAAGGGAAATTTGAAAACTCGGCGCGCATTGCTCGCGCTGCCGCAGAAATGATTTTGAAGGAAGGCTTGCCGGACCAGGTCTTGCTCAACGTGAATGTGCCTGAGCCGTGGAACGGTGAAGTGAAATTCACGCGGCAATCGCAAAAAATCACGCGCAACCAGCTTACGGAAGGAAAAGATCCGCGCGGCCGCAGTTATTTCTGGCTGTACGAGCAAAAGCTCGACAAGAACGTCGAGCCGGACACAGACTACGCAGCCATTTTTTCCGGCGCCGTTTCGATCACTCCGCTGCACCTCGACCCCACGCACACCAAATCGCTCAATCACCTCTCGCATTGGGCCGCGCCCATCGCCGCCGCGTTTGGCCGCTAGCCATTTTCCGGCAGCGCAGGAGTTCCTTTCGCCCGGAGAACCGTGGCCGACAGAAAAGCGGCGGCAAGCCGCCGCACTCCAAAGAGGCGGCGGCCGAAATCAGTTGGCTTTCGCCGCCGATGGAGCGATCAGCGGAACGCTGTTTTTCTGCATGGTGTCGTTCAGCGCGGGAACGTCTTTCGACAGAACTTCTCTCCACTTTGCTAGCTGCGATTCGAGTTGCAGGTCGAGTTCGGAGTACACGCCGAGTTCGCCTTCAGTCGGCGGCGCATCCGCGCTGTCTACGGCGTTTTGCAGGTAGCCCAGTTTGCTGTTGAGCTTTGTCGGGTAGTTGAGTTCGTCTTCGCTGGCTTTGGAATTCACCTGGATGAGTTCTTCCTCGATCGCGCTGATTTTCTTTCGGAGATCGGCGGCAGCCGTGATGACCGGCTTCGCGGATTCGCTCGGACCGATGCGCTTTTCGAGTGCCTGCAATTGGCCGCGGAGGTCGCGGATCGCGAGAATGGCTTTGTTCATTTCGTCCTGGCGGTCGCGCATTCTCAGCATCAGGTCGAATTGTTTGCGCAGATCTTCGGCGGAAGTCTTCACGCGGGGATCCATAGTTACTTCCAGCGGAGCGGTGAGACTCTTCGCTCCTGCTGTCAACCGCACTTGATAGTTGCCGGGAAGAACGAGCGGGCCGGACGGATCGCCTTCATCATAGACAGCGGCGGGAATTTTTTTGGGCGATTCGTATCGCAGGTCCCAGGTAAATTCGTTCATGCCGGCCTTCGCGGGAATGTGCTCTTCGGCGTCATCTCTTTCCCATTCATCGGAACCGCCTTCTTTTTTCTTTTCTTCGCTGGTGAAAGAGCGGATGACTTTGCCTTGCGCATCGAGCAATTCGAGTTTGATGTGCGCTTTGGGCTCTTCCTTCAGGTAGTAGTAGAGCGCTGCGCCGTCAGGAGGATTTTCCCCGATAGCGTAGCGGCGGCGCCTGGTGTGCCCCATGCGCGTTCGAATCGCGGCGCGAGACGTGAACAAGTGCGCTTCCTCGCCGGCGATGGAGGCGCTGGCCTGGCGCAGCGGGCTGATGTCATCAAGCACCCAGAACGCGCGGCCATGAGTGGCAACCACCAGATCGTCGCCGTGGACGATGAGATCGTGGACCGGAGTCGTCGGCAGGTTGAGCTGCAGCGCTTGCCAGTGTGCGCCGTCGTCAAAAGAAACCCACGCGCCCGTTTCCGTGCCGGCATAGAGGAGGCCTTTGCGCTTGGGATCTTCGCGCACAGCATGAACGTACGAGCCGTCGGGGAGGCCAGCGGTGATGGGTGACCAGGTCTTGCCGAAATCGCTGGTCTTGAAAATGTACGGTTTGAAGTCGTCGAGCTTGTGGGCATCAACGGCGACGTAGGCGGTGCCGGCTTCGAATGGCGACGGCTCGATCAAACTGATCATGGCCCACTCGGGAGATCCTTTTGGAGTGACGTTGGTCCAGGTTTTTCCATCGTCACGCGTGAGCTGAATCAATCCGTCGTCAGTTCCAGCCCAGATCAAACCCTTTTGTTTCGGAGATTCCGCAACGGTGAAAATCAAATCGTAAAACTCGATGCTGGCTTGATCCTTGGTGATGGGGCCGCCGGAATCCTGCTGCTTCGATTTGTCGTTGCGCGTGAGGTCCGGGCTGATGGTTTCCCAGGAATGGCCGCCATCTTTCGAACGGAAGAGGAACTGCGACGAATGATAGAGGATGTTCGGATCGTGCGGGGAAAAAACGATGGGCATCGTCCAGGTGTAGCGATATTTCTGCACCGAAGCGTTGTAGCCATCGGGATCGAGCGGCCACTGCTGGATGTTCTGGACTTGATTCGTGCGGCGATCGAGACGCGAAATGTAGCCGAAGTAGGAGCCGGCGTACACCATGTGTGAATCGCGCGGGTCAACGGCAACATAGCCGCTCTCGCCGCCACCGACGGCGTCCCAGTCCCCGCGATCGATGTAACCATGGTCGCTGGCGGTAGCGATACCGACAGAAGAATTGTCCTGCTGCGTGCCGTACACGCGGTACGGAAAATCATTGTCGGCGGTCACGTGGTAGAACTGCGCGGTCGGCTGATTTCCTTGTGTGGACCAATTTTTGCCGCCGTCGATGGAAATGGTGGCGCCGCCGTCATTGCCGTTGATCAGGCGATTGGGATTGCCGGGATCAATCCACAAACCGTGGTGGTCGCCGTGAGGAGCATTGAGGCGTTCGAAGGATTTGCCGCCGTCGTTTGAACGGAAAAGGCCGGTGTTGGCGATGTAGACCTTGTTGGAATCCTTGGGGTCGGCCCAAACGTGGGTGAAATACCAGGCGCGCTGGCGGAAACGGTGATCCTCGTTGATGAGCGTCCAGTTGGTGCCGCCGTCATCGCTGCGGTAAAGGCCGCCTTTCTTCGCTTCGATCAGCGCGTAGACGACATTCGGGTCGGCGCCGGAAACGGCCACGCCGATCCGGCCAAGCGGGCCTTCGGGCATGCCGTTGCCTTCGACGCGCTTCCAGGTGGTGCCGTCGTCGTTCGAACGGTAGAGGCCGTCCTTGTCGCCGCCGCTGTTGAGCGTCCAAGGAGTGCGGTAGCCCTCCCACATGGCGGCAAAGAGAACGTGGGAATTTTCGGGATCGAAAACGATGTCAACGCCGCCGGTGCGGTCGTCGAGGTAGAGAACTTTCTCCCAGGTCTTACCACCGTCACGAGTGCGAAAAATGCCGCGTTCGGCGTTCTTGCCATAGGCATGGCCAAGAGCGGCGACAAAAGCGACGTCGGAATTCGTGGGATGGACGATGACTTTGCCGATGTGTCGGGTGTCTTTCAGCCCGACGTTGTTCCAAGTTTTGCCACCGTCGTTCGAACGGTAGACGCCATCGCCGAAGGAGATGTTGCCGCGAATGCAGGCTTCGCCGGTGCCGACGTAAATGACATTGGGATCAGATTCAGAGACCGCGATGCTGCCGATGGAGGAGGTGGTCTGCTTGTCGAATAGGGGATCCCAGGAAACGCCGGCGTCGGTGGTTTTCCAGACGCCGCCGCCAACCGCGCCAAAATAAAAAGTATTTAGCTGGCTCGCGACACCCATGACGGCGAGAGCCCGGCCACCTCGGAAGGAACCGATGAAACACCACTTCATACCGCCGTAGGTTTTGGGGTCGACGGCGTTCGCGGCTTGCTGGGCACCGGCGGTTTGAGCGAGCAGGAGACAGAAGAGAAAAAATGAGAGCAGGATTCCGACGGGCCGGGGAAACGTTTTCACGCGAACCTCCAAATAACGTTCAACGAAACGATGCATGGTATCACGGGGGAGCGGGAAGAATTAACACAGGGTTCTCGAAACGGAGGAGAAGAGAGATCACTTGGGAAACGGTTGCGGCGAGGAGCGGTGGATGCCTGGCGGAGAGAGATTGAGATAGGATGGCAGGGCAACGGAGCAGGTCTGGGAATTCAACGCAAATTCGACGTGGTGGTGATCGGAGCCGGCGTGTTTGGCGCGTGGACGGCGTGGCACCTTGCGAAACGGGCGCAGCGCGTGGCGTTGTTGGATGCCTATGGGCCGGCGCATTCGCGGGCCAGTTCGGGGGGCGAAACGCGCATCATTCGAATGGGCTATGGCGCGGATGAACTGTACACGCGGTGGTCGAAGCGTTCGCTGGGGCAGTGGAAAGAGCTTTTCGCGGTGACGCGGCAGCCGCTTTTTCTTGAAACCGGTGTGCTTTGGCTGGCCGGTGACGATGACGAGCGGTTGCGGCAGACCAGCCGAACGCTAAAGCAATGCGGCGTGGCGTTCGAAGAAATGGACCGCATGGCGCTGCAGAAACGCTATCCGCAAATCGGGCTCGAAGGCATCGGGAGTGGCATCTTTGAACTAAACAGTGGCGTGCTGATGGCGCGGCGCGGAGTGGCAGCCGTAGTAGAAGACGCGGTACGTCTTGGGGTTGAGTATCGTTGCGCACAAGTAGTCGAACCCTCCCGATCTGGCCGGGCGCACGAAGTGGCAACAAGCGATGGCGAGAAAATCGTCGCGGGACAATTCGTGTTTGCTTGTGGCCCGTGGCTTGGAAAAACATTTCCAGAAATTCTCGGCGCGCGAATCTTTCCTTCGCGACAGGAAGTGTTCTTCTTCGGTATTCCGGCGGGCGATACACGGTTTGCGCCTCCGGCGCTGCCCACGTGGCTGTTTCAGGAGGACCTGGTGTATGGAATGCCGGACATCGAGGGGCGTGGATTGAAGATTGCGTTTGACGAGCATGGAAAGCTGGTGGATCCGGACACGCAATCGAGGATCGTTTCTCCGGAGATGACGGAAATCGTTCGAAAGTATGTGGCACGGCGCTTTCCGGTATTGAAAGATGCGCCGATAGTCGAGACGCGCGTTTGCCAGTACGAAAACAGTTCGAATGGTGATTTTCTGATTGACCGGCATCCGGGAATGGAAAATGTGTGGTTTGTGGGCGGAGGCTCGGGGCATGGATTCAAGCACGGCCCGGCGGTTGGCGAATACGTCTCGCGCCGGTTGCTCGACGGCGGCGCGACCGAGGCGCGATTTTCGCTGACAACGAAGGACAGTATGCAAAGGCGCGCGGTATACTGACGGTCCCGGTCTGAAATATGCTGACGTGATGAAACTTCCCTCGTCGGCATGCGTCATGTAGTGAAGGGGTGGTTCTTCGCCTGGATTTCGGACTCGCCATATCGTGAATATGAAAAGTGGCCTGTCCGCCTGCGGTGGGCGGTCCTTAGCCCATGGAGAATGGGAAATATGGAGGAGAAATGGTTTTGAAAACTGGTGTAGTAGCTCGGGTGTTCGCGCTGTTTGCGGCGATTGTGTTGCTGTCGACGGCGCCGGCCAATGCGGGACCACCGGGCGCGGCTGAGTTCAAGGTACCGGTTGAGTATTTCAAGCTGCCGAATGGTCTGCGCGTGGTGCTCTCGCCGGATCATACATCGCCGACAATTTGCGTGGGTGTGTACTACCGGATCGGGTTTCGCGTCGAGCCGCGGGACCGCACGGGGTTCGCACACCTGTTCGAACACATGATGTTCCAGGGGTCGCAAAACCTCGGAAAAATGGAATTCGTCAAGCTGGTGCAGCAGAACGGCGGAATCCTGAATGGATCGACGAGATTCGACTTTACGAATTATTTCGAAGTGCTGCCCGCAAACAAGCTGGAGACCGCGCTGTGGGCGGAGGCGGACCGCATGGGCGGGCTGGCCGTAAATGAAGACAACTTAAAGAACCAGCAGGGGGTGGTCGGGAACGAAGTAAAAGTGAATGTGATGAACCGGCCATATGGCGGATTTCCGTGGATTGACATGCCGATGGCCGCGAACGCGAACTGGTACAACGCGCACAACTTCTACGGGGACCTGAAAGACATTGATGCGGCGACGCTGACGGACGTACAGGCGTTTTTCAAAACGTACTATGCGCCGAACAACGCGGCGCTGGCGATAGTGGGGGATTTTGATCCGGCGGAGGCGAAGCAACTTGTGGAGAAATACCTGGGGCCGCTCAAGGCTTCGGACCTTCCCGCCCAGCCGGATCTAAGCGAACCGCGCCAGGAAAAGGAAAAGAGGACGACGAAAAGTGACCCGCTGGCAAAACGGCCGGCGATCGCTCTTGGCTATCACATGCCGGAGCGCAACACTCCGGAATACTACGCGATGGCGGTGGTCGATTCGATGCTGATTGAAGGTGACGACAGCCTGCTGCACCAGGAACTGGTCGAGAAGCGAGGAATGACCGGCAACGTGAGCGGCGGAATAAATTTGCTCGGCAACGCTTATGACTACAACGGGCCGATGCTGTTCATCACCAACTTCGTGTATGACCCATCGACAAACCCGGAAGCCATTCTGGGAGCAGTTGACGGGGTGGTGGAACCGCTGCGCGCCAAGCCCGTGGATCAGAAGACGCTGGACCGCGCAGTAGTGAAGTTGCGTTCCGATCTATATGACACGATGGGGAGCCAGGGAGGATTCGGGTTGGTGGACCTGCTGGCGAGCTTTGCGCTGTTTGACGATAACCCGGCGAAGGTGAACACGCTGGTGTCCGAATTCGGAAAGGTAACCCCGGCGCTGGTGCAGAAGACGGCACAGGAATATTTGCGCCCCGGGAACCGCACGGTGATAGTTCTGAATCCGCAAAATCAGGCGCCGGCAGCGACGGCTGCGCCGTCGAAGAACCAGTGAGAGGAACGGAGAAAAACATGAACCGAACAAACGTAGAGAAGTTCCTGCTGATTCTGGCGGTAGCGATTCTGGCCGCCGCGCCGTCATTGGCACAGAAGCAGACGCCTCCGGCGGGCGGGCCACCAAAGGCTTTCACGTTGCCGGCGCATGAGAGTTATACGCTGGCGAACGGCATGCAGGTGACGCTGGTGCCGTACGGAGCGATTCCCAAGGTAACGGCGAGCCTGGTGGTGCATTCCGGAAGCGTGAATCAGACGGCGGAACAATACGGCGTCGCGTCCATCCTGGGAAATCTGTTGAAGGAAGGAACGTCGACGCGAAGCGCGAAACAGCTCGCCGAAGAATTCGCGCAGATGGGCGGCGATTTGAACGTGGGCGTAGGGGAGGATGAGAGTTCGTTTACGACCGACGTATTGAGCGAATTCGGTCCGGAAGCGGTGAAGTTGCTGGCGGACGTGGCGCAGCACCCGCTGCTGCCGGAATCAGAACTCGCGCGGCTGAAGAACGATGCGGTGCGGCAGGTGACGATTGCACGGTCGATTCCGCAGCAGGTTGCCAACGAGCGCTTTCGGAAGATTCTCTATCCGGATCATCCCTACGGGCGCGTGCTGCCGGCGGCGGAGGACATCCAGAAGCAAAGCATCGGAAATGCCAAGACGTTTTATCAGGGGAATTTTGTAGCGGCGCGGGCGCATCTCTATGTGGCGGGGCGTTTTGACAGCGCGGCGGTGAAAAAGGCGATTGCAGAGAGCCTCAAGGGATGGGCAAAAGGCACGCCTGCGGCAAACGCGCCACCGAAGCCGCAGCCGAAACACGTGCTGGACGTTACGGACCGGCCGGGAGCAGCGCAATCCACGATCTACGTGGGGCTGCCAGTACCACCGGCAAACAGCCCGGACAATATTCCATTGAGCGTGATGAACTCCTTACTGGGCGGATCGTTCGGGTCGCGGATTACGTCGAACATCCGCGAGCAGAAGGGGTACACGTATTCACCGAACAGCCAGATTTCACGGCGCGTTCAGGATGCGTACTGGGTGGAAACCGCGGACGTGACGACGGCGGTGACAGGGCCTTCACTGAAGGAAATCTTCGGCGAAATAGAGCGCTTGCAGAAAGAGGCGCCAAGCGCGGGGGAATTACAGGGCATACAGAGTTTTCTCTCGGGCCTCTTCGTGATTCAGAATTCAACCCGGGGAGCACTGATCGGGCAGCTTCGCTACGTGGAGCTACAAGGACTGGGCGAAGGCTATTTGAAAACGTACGTGGAGAAGGTGAATGCCGTTACGCCGGCGGATGTGCAGAAAATGACCGCGCAGTACGTCAAGCCGGAGCAGATGACGATTGTGGTAGTGGGAGACAAAGCGAAGATCAGCGAACAGCTTGCTCCTTTTGCCACGACGGGTGATTCGAACAAGTGATTGAAGACGATAAAGAGTTGTAAGTCATAGGTCTTATGTCCTAAAAGAAAAATCCAGGTCTTACGTTTTGGATCGAAGTTTCAGGATTTTGGGGTACGGCGGCGGGGATTGGGCTCGGGAGCCGGGCGCTTTGCCCGCTTTGCTTTTTCTGCATAGAGGTGCTTGTCCGCTTCCGAGAGCAGTTTTTCGATGCGCTCGCCGTCTCCGTGGTAGGTAGAGATGCCGATACTGGCGGAGAGCCGTGGCGATTCATCGTCGTTGGCCATGACTTCACGGATGCGCTCGGCGACGCGGTGGGCTTCCTCTTGCTGAGATTCCGGGAGAACCAGAGCGAATTCGTCGCCGCCGTATCGCGCGGCGGTGTCAATGGCGCGGCAGTGAATGCGGAGAACATCGGCGAGGCGGCAGATGGCGCGGCTACCGACGAGATGGCCGTAACTATCGTTAATCGTCTTCAGACCATCGAGATCGAGAAGCAGCACGGAAAACGGGCGGCCGGTGCGGTCGGTGCGCTCGGTCTCGTTCTCAAGAACATCGAGCAGGCGGCGGTAATTGGCAAGCCCGGTGAGAGGATCGCTGACGGCCAGATGGCGAACCTGTTCGAACAGCCGCGCGTTATCGAGAAGCGCTCCACACAATGCGACGGTGTAGCCCAGAACCATGAGCGCCTGCGCAAAAACGAAGGGGGCATCCAGTAAACGCGAGGATTGGGCAGCGGAAAGTTGAGCGGCGACATTCAGCCAGGTGGCGGAGTAAATGGTGCGGTCAAACGCGGAATCTTCGACCGACAAGCGGCGGCGATACCAGATGAGGCTCACGAGGAAAATGGCGCCGGGGAGCAACTGTTCGGGATTGGGGAAAAAAGCACCGGGATGACGGGAAACCTCTGGCGGTAACCGGCGAAGCGCAGCCGCCACGACGTAAGTGAGCGCGACTACTGCCAGCAAGGCGCCGGCGATTTCGCGGCGAGGATGGCGCGAACGGGGGAGGAAGCGTTCAACAAGAAGCGCCACGACCAGCAGAAGCGCGAGGACAATGCGGCCGAGCCACCAAGCAATGGGGGCCCAAAGGAGACGCAGAGGAGCATCCGGGAATAACTGAAAAAAGAGTACGCTGGTCCCGGTCAGAACAGCGCCAGAAAGAAGGAATCCGGCGCCTAGAATCAGCGAAATGCGGTCCTGGGTACCCTGGAAACGGACGAGAGTAACAGCGGCGAAAACAAAGGCGAGAAGGCCGCTGATGACTTGAAGGTAGCCCTGGAGAATAGCGTCCGGCTCAAGAGTGATGCGTCGAAGCCAGTAAGCGGCGAGAACCACAAAAAGGAAGGCACCGAAATGGGCCAGGAAAATCCTGGTGTTGCTGCGGCCGTTTGTGAACGAGGACTCGCCCATGGGCATGCCGAACTTATTCATTATTCTCCGGGGCGGGTGCCTACTTTATTAGACTATGGAAGCGCTATCTTCGTTGCGGAGGATTCGCTGGGCGGGTGAGGGAAAAGATACCGTCCTGTGAATTTCGGGACCTGTACGAAAGTACAGGGCAAGAATGTGGCAGAGAAGCGCATCCGGGATAAACACCAGTGGTGAGAATACTTTTGGAGTTGCGCCAAGGAGCGAGATTGCGCACACTGTCGATATTGAAACGATTGAATACAAACGAATGAAAGGTAACGCGTCGCGCCGTGGTTCGACGAGACAGATTGACCAGCATGCCAGAGTGGCGCCCGGCCGCAACCGTAGTTCCTCATCGAAAAGGAGAATGGCTTGAGCGACGAAAGCACGGCGAGTTCCGGGCCACGGCTGCGGCGCACTCTTACACTCTGGGATCTCATCCTTTACGGTGTAATCGTGATTCAACCGGTGGCGCCGATGTCTTCCTTTGGAGCGCTCAGCGACCGTGGTCATGGCCATGTAGTGACCGCCATTCTCATTGCGATGGTGGGCATGCTGTTCACGGGAATCAGCTACGGCCGGATGGCTCGGGCCTATCCGAGCGCAGGCTCCGCGTTCACATACGTGGCCCAGGAAATCCATCCGGCCGCCGGCTATGTCACCGGTTGGAGCATGGTTATGGACTACATGCTTAATCCGCTGATTTGCACGATCTGGTGCGCACAGCAGGCCCACGAGTTTGCGCCGGGGCTTCCGGTATGGGGATGGCAAATTTTCTTTGCTGGTGTTTTCACATTGCTGAATATTCGGGGGGTCAAAACGTCTGCGCGAGTGAACGCGACCATGGCGGCGGCCATGAGCGCCGTGATCGTAATCATATTCGCGGCGGCGGCTCGCTACATCCTTGGCCACCCGCACACCGATCCCCTGTTCTACACCCGCCCGTTCTACGATCCACAAACATTCACTTACGGACGGCTCTTTGGATGCACCTCTATAGCCGTGCTGACATACATCGGCTTCGATGGGATTTCGACGCTCTCGGAAGAGGCCGAAAACCCAAGGCGAAACATCATGCTCGCCACAGTGTTGACCTGCGTGGTGATCGGCCTGCTTTCCGCCGTAGAAGTCTATGTCGCACAGTTAATCTGGCCGGCCTCCGAGCCGTTTCAGAATCCGGATACCGCATACGTCTTCGTGGCCGCGCGCGCGTGGATGCCACTCTTCAAGGTCGTCGGGATTACGCTGATTGTCGCAAACTTTGGGTCAGGCCTGGGCGCACAGCTCGGCGCCGCACGCCTGCTCTATGGCATGGGCCGCAGCAATGCCCTTCCAAAGTCTTTTTTTGGAGCCGTTGATGCCAAACATCACATCCCGAGAAACAGCGTTCTCTTCGTGGGCGCGATTGTTCTTACCGGCTCATTCTTTCTAACGTACGAGCGAGGGTTAAACCTTTTGAATTTCGGCGCCTTGATCGCTTTTATGGGCGTGAATCTGGCGGCCTTGCTGCGCTATTACGTTCGTAGCCCGCAAAAGCAAATCGGCAATCTGGTCCCGCCAATTCTGGGTTTCCTGATCTGCTTTGGCTTGTGGCTAAGCCTCGATCGCACGGCTCAGATCATCGGTGCCATCTGGATGATCACAGGAATTGCCTTCGGGGTATGGAAAACGCGCGGGTTCCGCGAACCGCTGTCGTTTGAGGTACCTCCGGAATGAGGCGGGCGTTTTCGAGGAGCCCATTGCATCATGAGCGACTCTAGAAGGATGATGGTCGCGCCCGCGGAGGCGCTCATTCCCGTGAAACGGCAAAGCGGAAGAAACCAGGCTGTGACGATGAGGGACGTCGCGACGTCCAGCGGCTTCTCTCCGGCAACGGTTTCGATTGTGCTGAACAATGCGCCGCTGGCGCGGTACATCGCGCCAGCTACCAAGAAGCGCATCGAGGAAGTAGCAAAGAAGCTCGGCTACCGGCCAAACGCGATGGCGCGCTTTCTGCGCAGCAAGCGGAGCCATAGCGTTGGAGTGATGTTCTTTGACATTACGGATCCCTTTTGCACGCCGGTTTTGCGCGGGATCGAGAACGCACTTTACCAATCATCGTACGTTCCGATTTTCGCGGACGCCCACAACCAGAAAAACCGGTTCGAACGATACCTCGAAATGCTGCTCGAACATCACGTCGAGGCATTGATCGTGGTGGCGAACTGGCTATTCGTGGACATCCAACTGCTCGCGGACTTGAGCAAGAGGAACATCACGGCTGCGACCATCGGATGGGAGATGCCTGGGGACGCGGTGAGCTCGGTAATGGTAGACAACGAAGCGGGAGGGCGGCTCGCACTCGAACATCTTCACCAGTTGGGGCACCGCAAGATTGCGTTCATCCGTGGCCCCAAAATGCTGATTGACAGCGCGCCGCGCTGGAAAGGGATCCAGAAATTCGCGCATTCGGCAGGATTGGAGATCGATCCGTCGCTGGTGCTGCACTTGCCGGATTCTTTCGACCCAAACTCGGGCTTCGAAGGCGGATACCGGATGACGGACGAATTGCTGCAGCGCAAGAAGCGGTTCACGGCCATGATGGCGTTTGACGACCTCACGGCGCTGGGCGCGATCCGGGCGCTGACCAAAGCGGGAGTGAAGGTGCCGGAAAATTGCTCGGTGGTGGGTTTCGATGACGTGCCGCTGTCATCACTTTCGGCGCCGTCACTGACAACGGTGAGGCAGCCGCTGGAAGCGATGGGAAACCTGGCCGTGAATATCGTGATGGAAGGCGTCAACGCCGGGCTGGAAAAGAGAGATTGGAATATTTCACGGCACAAGATGAATCCAGAACTGGTGATCCGTGATTCCACGCGTGCGCCGATGCTTAGTGGATCAGACGACTAAGGACTGCCCTCCTTAGACAAATCCAGCCTCCGTACGTCTCGATAGAAGCGTGTGAGACTGTTTTTCCGATCAACGAGAAAAAAGGTGCGGACCGAATAGTCCGCGCCTCTTCATTTTCGAGCAAGCCACTTTCAGCACTTATTTTGCGGGAGGCAGAAACGCCTGCGAAGCCGCCAAGAATTCCACCAAGGGCAGCTCCGTCGTAACCCGGGCGCGCTCGAAGCGCCCTTTTGGTCCGCCACTGGCTTTGAAAGTCAGGAGGTATTGGTTGCTGAGGTGCGTTGAGAGTTCATCAAAATAGGGCTTCAGGGTGACTGGCGCAGCCGTGCCGAGATAATAGGATTCGGCGCCTGTGGCATCCGAGAGCTCGCTGAGATTCGACTGTGCGCGGTTAGCCAGAAAGAAACCCCGGCCCCGGTGCCCCGCGTCAGGAGCATAGATCGTCCAGACGTTGATATTCTGTTTTTGCGCGCGACTGATGGTGGAATCCAGATCCGGACTCCTGAAGTCAAAACCCCCGCGAAAATAGTCGATTCCGGAAGAGATCAAAAGTATGGAGCGCCGGTCGGCAGAAGCAGGCCAGCGCTTCATGAGATCCAGAAGGGCGAGATAAGGGCTCGAGAAAGCGCCCCCGCCGCCGAGGGGAAGGCGCAAGGCCTTAGCCGCCAGTTCGTGATCGTTGGTGAAGTCCTGGGCGAGCATGGCGGTGCCATTGCGCGCGTAAGCTATGGATATATAAGTGGTGTCCGGCTGGCCCGCGAGAAAGGCCTTCAAATCGCTCCACTGGTTGGCGATGCCGCTTTCCAGTGAATCGTCAATCAGGACGGCAAGATATAATTTTCCGCCGTGCTTCCAGTCGGCAATCTGGGTGCGTTCTTTGTTTAGATAAAACTGGACGTCGTCCCTCGTGACGAGTGGCGGGCTGGTGTCTTTCTTTCCTACGGCGGTCACGGTCAAGTTGACGGCCCCTGCCCCGGCGGCCGTGGCCGTTGCCGCGAAGATCCCAAATAGCACGACGAGTGCCCCGAGTACTGGGGCAATACGCCATGGATTCATTCTCTTAGTCATTGTAAGTACTCCTTCGATTTGTCCACTCCATTAGATGCAGAACGGGGCCGAAAAGGGTTACACGAATACCGGTGTTCGGGTCCTCCTGTGGGGGGCGCAACGGACGCGCGGGCGAAGCGCAAGGGGCCAATTCCATGAAGCAAGGAGTGACAATGGCGTAGTATGCTGCTGCGTCAACCGAGAGGACCGGTGCGGTGAAAAACTACATTGGAGCGATTGATCAGGGAACGACGAGCACGCGATTCATGGTATTTGACCAGTCGGCCCG
>WNFP01000156.1_pt1 | contig 64792 bp, 50 predicted proteins | sample 5400201 | NCBI WGS metagenome assembly WNFP01 (sample SAMN13153355, study PRJNA577476) | soil metagenome | isolation source: 115 cm saprolite under Madrone tree | place: USA:California | collected 2016-06-14
ACCCTGGTGTGGCAAATCTTGGTCTGCAAACACCGACACTCAATCTAGCCCCGGGTGATTCCGGACAGATCACTCTGCGCACCAACTTGAGCATCCCGCAAGTGCAGAGCCTGGTTCTGCCTAACCTTAGTCCTGTGGCTGTCTCGCAGGCCGTGAATACCGTAGATGTGAAAAACGGAATTTTCACTCCACCGATCAATCTGATCGTCACATCCACGTCGACTTCTCTGCCAATGGGAGTGGTCAATCAACCTTACAGCTCAACTTTGACGTCGGTTGGTGGCAATACTGGGCCTCGCATCTGGACGATTACGGCGGGTTCGCTCCCTCCTGGTCTGCAATTGAACACGGCGTCCGGCGCAATAGCAGGAACTCCGACTCAGACGGGGAGTTTCGCCTTTACGGCGCAGGTCATGGATACCGGGGTGCCTCAGCACACTGCTACGCGCGATTTGACCATCACGATTGTGCCTCCGGTTGCCATCACCACACCGTCGCCCGCCCTTCCGGAGGGAGGAAGCGGTTCTCCGTATGCGCAGACATTCTCCGCGGCAGGCGGGGTTCCGCCATACACTTGGTCGAGCGCAGGCACGCTACCACCAGGGGTGACCCTTGGAACAAACGGAGTCCTGAGCGGCACGCCGACTGCCGGTGGAACGTACAACTTCGCCATAAGAGTCACCGACGCTTTTGGACTCTTCGCTTCCGCGCCTTATACCGTCGTCATCACAAACGCAGTGCCGGCCGGAGCTCAAATCCAATTCATCACGCAGCCGACGGCAACAACTGCAGGCCAGGCGATCTCGCCTGCGGTCCGTGTACAAATCTTGGACGCAACCGGGGCGGCTGTTCCCGGAGTCACGGTAACACTGGGGATGGGTAATACCGCGAACCGGCCGATCCTCTCCGGGTCACTGTCAGTGGTAACAGACGCGGCGGGTATCGCTACGTTCTCCAACGTCATCCTTGACCGCGCCGGCAGTGGATACACTCTGGTTGCATCCGTTTCCGGAGTGAGCAGTTCAGGCGCTGTGCAGCTCATCCCGGCTCCGCCATCGGTTCAACAAGGGGCGCTTGAGAGCGATACGCAGATTCGGTTTTTCAGCGAACGCCGCGGCGTCGCTCTATCGAACGGTGTAGGAGTCGATGCCAACGCGCCGGGCACCTATTCGAGCCTGGCGGCGCTTACGCCAGGAACCGTCTCTGCCGGAACAATCGTGGACAGCTACTATCTCCACGCCGATCCTGTCGGAGTGGGGAGTGTTGTGCAGTTGCAGGCGGGAAGCGTAACGTTCTCAACCGATGTCCTGGGACTGATTGTCCTGGATCCCGGGCTTACTGCCAGTGACGCCGCACTGGGCGCGCCGGGCACGCTATACCCGCCAGGGGGGCGCGCGCTCGAAGTGGGAAATCCCACTGACACGGCTATACTCTCGGCCGATCGCCGAACGGTGACCCTGCACCTCTCGAACACGGGTGCGACAGACGACGTTCGTGTGATCACCGCAGCAAATCCGAACGCCAGCTTCGGGCAAATCACTTCGGCGCCGTTCAGCGCGGCTGCCGGGACCGGCTTCATCACCACGGTCGCGGGGAGCACTTGGACATTCCCCAGCGGTGCCACTCCCACGACCGCGCCGCTCGGCCTGGGTGCTGATTTCACGGGGCTGCGGGTGGGCGTCGTTGCCGATGCGCTCGGAAACGTGTACGTAGCCGACCCGAATAACCACATGGTATTCAAGATTTCCGGCGGGACTTTCAGCATTGTTGCCGGGACGGGCGTGGAGGGCTATTTCGGAGATGGCGGCCCAGCCACGGCCGCGCGCTTGGATTTCCCCATTGCCGTCGCCCTGAGCCCGGCTGGAGAACTCTACATCGCGGACAACAACAACTCGGTCATCCGCAAAGTGAATTCCGCTGGAACGATCACCACGGTGGTTGGCATTGGCTTTCCGGAGTACTTCGGCGATGGCGGCCAAGCGATCAACGCTGCGCTGAACTTTCCCGAGGGGATCAGTTTCGATTCCACTGGGAACCTATTTATCGCTGATACCGGGAATGTGGTTATCCGCAAGGTAGACACGTCTGGAATCATTACTACGGTGCCGATGAAAACGCTGCCCGTCAACTTCCCGGGGCTTTGTGCCCCCGAAGACGTTGCTGTAGACCTCGCCGGCAATCTTTTCATTGCGGACTCATGCGCTAACCAAGTCTTTAAACTGGATTCAAGCGGGAATTTGACGATCGCTGCTGGCAATGGCGCGCCGGGCTACTCGGGCGATGGGGGATCAGCTACCAGCGCTTCGCTGTTCACCCCGACAGCGATCACCTTGGACTCCGCTGGAAACCTTTACATCGCCGACGAAACCAACAACGTCGTGCGCAAGGTGGATACAAGCGGGAAAATCACCACTTCCGTGGGCAACGGCGGATTCGGCTTTGCGGGTGACGGAGGGCCGGGACTCCTGGCTTCCTTGGCGGAGCCCGGCGCACTCGCGTTCGATTCTGCCGGAAATCTTTACATCGGCGACACAAACAGCGAGCGCATCCGCAAAGTGGATACCGCGGGAACAATCACGACCATAGCCGGCAACGGCCGGTTCAAGTACGCAGGCGATGGCGGGACGGCCACCAGCGCCTCGCTAGACGCGCCCGGAGGAGTGGCGGTGGATCCCACTGGGAATCTTTTCACCGCCGACATTGCAAATCTCGTCGTACGGAAGGTTGTTCCCGCAGGTGTGATCAGCACTTACGCCGGAACGGGCGTTGTTGCCCCGGTGTATGTCGGCGATGGCGGCCCAGCCACTTCGGCGAGTTTCATCTTTCCGCACGATGTCAAAGCGGACAGCGCAGGCAACCTGTACCTAACCGAAGGTGGCCGCGTTCACAAGATCACGCCTTCCGGAATCATCACGACACTGCTGAGTGGTGGGCCGAATAACACCACAGGAAGACTGAACGGCGGGCTAAGCCCGGTCGCCGAGCTTGCCTTGGACAGCCAAGGTAACGTTTACATCTCCGATACCTTCAACTCTCGCGTGCTAAAGCTGGACGCCACCGGCGCGGTGAGCGTCGTAGCGGGCACGGGCAGTCCCGGCTTTTCCGGCGACGGAGGCCTCGCGACTCTCGCAAGACTGCGACAGCCGAGAGGCGTGGCCGTTGATAATGCGGGGAACCTCTATATTGCGGACCAGTTTAACCGTCGGGTCCGGAAGGTTGACACGAGCGGGATCATAACCACCGTGGCTGGCAACGGCGGCACCACTGTCTCCGGCGACGGCGGACCAGCAACAAGCGCAGGGCTGCCCAATCCTTGGTCTCTGGCCTCGGACGGTGCCGGAAACCTGTTCATTGGTTCAGCGGGCGTCGGCAGCGTGCGCAAGGTGGATGCTAGCGGAACGATCAGCACAATTGGTGGCGGAGGATTCTTCGGGCCAACCGCGGACGGCATCCCCGCCACGAACGCGTCTTTGACGAACGTTCAGGGGCTGGCCTTCGATGCGGCTGGCAACCTGTATCTCTCCGACCGCTTCCATGATCGGATTCGCAAGGTTACCGGCGTCACCACGTCTCCGCCATTTATCTTCAACGTTCCATCTGGGCTTACGGTGACGACCAAGGGTCTGCCTCAAGGAGGCGCCGGCGCGCCTTACTTCCAGACGCTTTCCGCGGTGGGAGGCGCGCCGCCGTACGCCTGGAGCATTGCCTCGGGATCGCTTCCGCCAGGCTTAAACCTGTCGAACTCAGGCCAAATCAGCGGAACGCCGACCACAACGGGACCGTTCGCCGTGGTCGTCCAAGTGATGGACGCGAGCGGGACCACCGCGACACAGCCGCTTACGATTACCATTAGCGGTCCGTTGGCGGTGGCAACGACTTCGCTGTCTGACGGCGTAGTCGGAGCGGCCTACAGCCAGACGCTCACCGCTATGGGAGGAGCGGGAGGCTATACCTGGACTCTTACTTCTGGATCTCTTCCGGCGGGTACCACCTTATCCAGCGCAGGCCTCATCAGCGGTACACTGACAACCACTGGAACTTACTCTTTTACGGTCACTGTGACCGATTTGAGCGGCCAATCCGCGTCAGCCCCATTTACCGTCAACGTCGTCGTTTCAAACCCGGTGCCAGCCGGCTCTCACATCCTCTTTATCATTCAGCCGCCGGGACCGAGGGGCGGCGGGTCCACCGGGCTGCAAGCCGTGGTGCAACTGTTCGATGCGAACAACGCGCCCATCGCCGGCGCTCAGCTTTCCGCCAGCTTTGGAGCAAAGCCGTGCCCGGACGCCGCGCTCTCCGGTACGCTCACCGCCGTCACTGATGCAAACGGTTTGGCCGCTTTCTCGGGCATCACCAGCAACCGCGGCGGCCAAGGCTACACGGGCGTGGCCACTGCCACCTCTAACCCCCAAGTGTTCGCGACGTCGATTCCCTTCAACATTCAGGGTTTCTGCCCGACGGGCAACCTGACAACCTTGCGGCGAGAAAACACCGTAACGCTCTTGCCGAACGGCAAGGTGCTCATCTTAGGTGGCCTTAACAGCAACACCGTCTCTGCTGCTTTGGCGTTGAATACAGCCGAGCTCTTTGACCCGGCCACAGGCGTTTTCACGGCCACAGGCAGCATGACTGCGCCGCGCGACTTGGCTACCGCAACCGTATTGCCCAACGGAAAGGTGCTGGTTGTTGGCGGCTATGATGCTACAAGTGCCACTCTCACGAGCGCCGAGCTTTACGATCCGGCTACCGGAGTTTTCACTGCCACGGGCAGCATGAGCGTGCCTCGCCAAGAGCACACCGCAACACTTTTGCCCAACGGCAGAGTTCTCATTGCAGGCGGGGTGAAGTGGGCCTTCCCAACCACTTTCTATGCCAGCGCTGAAATTTATGATCCAGCGACTGGGCAATTTACGTTAACCGGCACCATGAACTCGGCGCACGTGGACCACACAGCTACGCTTCTTTCTAACGGCAAAGTTCTGGTGGCTAGCGGCGAGGGCTCTACCAATCCGGACGCAAGCAACCAACAAATCACATTAAGCGCTGAACTCTACGATCCTTCCACCGGCACCTTTACGCCTACCGGCAGCATGACTATAGGGAGATTCAACCAAGCTGCCACCACACTTTCCGATGGCAGAGTAGTCATAACCGGCGGATATGCGGACGTCAACACGCGTACTGCGACGGCGAGCGCCGAACTTTATGATCCTTCAACCGGCACGTTCAGCCCCACCGGCACTATGAATGTTGCGCGGGCGGAGCACACCTCGACCTTGCTGCCCAATGGAACCGTTCTCATTGGTGGAGGTTTCAGCTCTGCGGGATTCTTCTCAGGAGTGCAACTCTCGACAGCGGAAATCTATAACCCCTTGTCAGGGAACTTTAAAGGGCTCGCGAATATGGCGTTCGCCCACAGTCGAATCGTAGCCCCGCTGCTGCCCAATGGCGCCGTGCTGCTGGCCTCCGGCACAAATGCGGAGCTGTTCTTCCCGACCGACCCGCCCTTCCAAGTGCAGGAATTCACCGCCACCAGCAACACGAATGTCACCCGCCAGCAGCATACGTCGACTCTTTTGCCGAACGGAAAAACACTCATCGCCGGTGGAACTGCTGGCGGCGGGGCGGCCACTACCAGCTCCGAACTCTACGATCCGGTCGCCGGAACATTCACGGCAACCGGCAGCCTGAACACCGGGCGTATCTATCACACGGCGACGCTGCTGAGCAACGGACTGGTGCTGATTGCAGGTGGCTTGGGCTCTTCCGGCGGTACGTTAGCTAGTGCCGAGCTGTATAATCCCGCGACCGGAACCTTCGCCGCCACCGGCAGCATGAACACCACGCGCTGGACCCATACGGCGACGCTGCTGAACAACGGACTGGTGCTGATCGCCGGAGGCGTACAGAGTGCCACCGTCATAGCCAGCGCCGAGCTGTACGACCCCGCGACCGGGATCTTCACCACCACCGGCAGCATGAACTCTTCGCGAACTGAGCACACGGCGACGCTGCTGAACAATGGACTCGTGCTGATTGCTGGAGGCTTTGGCAGTGTCCCCGCCCGTGCCGAGTTGTACGACCCTGCGACGGGGATCTTTACTTCCACGGGCAGCCTGAATACCGGACGCCGCGATCACACCGCGACATTGCTGAACAATGGACTCGTGCTGATTGCGGGGGGCTTCGGCCTTTCCGGCGGTGCCTTGGCTAGTGCCGAGCTATATAATCCCGCGACCGGCACCTTCAGCGCCGCAGGCAACCTGAACACCGCGCGGTACTATCAAACGGCGACGGTGCTGAACAACGGATTGGTGCTGATTGCCGGAGGCTCGGACTCCAACTTTAATCCCCTAGCCGTCGCGGAGCTGTACGACGCTGCGACCGCGACCTTTACTGCCACTGGCAGCCTGAACACTGCGCGCAAACTGCACACGGCGACGCTGCTACCGACCGGCAAGGTTCTGGTCGCAGGAGGCCAAGGCAACACGGGGCCGCAAGCCACGTCGGAGCTGTATCAGTCCGGCGCGATTCAACAACTGCAGCCGCAGTCGTGCAGCTACGAAGGCCACATTAGATCCATCAACGGCAACACGCCGACAGCGGTTCGCTTCGTCAATACGAGCGCCACGTCAACGTTCCAGATCTTCTGGCTGAACTATACGGGACAGCGTGTGCTCTACGCCACGCTCGGCCCAGGGCAATCCTTCATACAGCAGACGTTCCTGACTCATCCGTGGGTCATTGCGGACACCTCGCCCGCGGCGACGTGCCAGGAGATTTATTTGCCGCTCCCGGAGCAAGCACCCGCCGTTTTTGGCGCTCCAGTAACCGACGCTGCTGCCTCCTTTGAACAGGGGTGGATTACTCACAGTAACCCCAATGGTGTATGGTCTTACGGTTATTCGTCGGGTTTTGCAAATGCTGTTACGCTCTACGATCAAACCGCGCAACCTGGCGTTAACGGGCCGAACGCACAGTATTGGTTGTCCTCGTCGGTTAACATTGGTGAATCACCTTCGGCGGAGTTTAACAACGGACCTGCCTTCGATGACGGCAACGTCAATTTTTTGCCAAACGAATTCGTGCTCGTGGCCGGGATTGGTGGGCAATATTCCGATCTCGTCTTCACCGCGCCTGCCGATGGCACTTATTCCGTAGTGAGCAGTTTTCGGGGGGACCAACACGGGATTGGCACTCTCGTCGGCGTCGTGGGAAATGGCAATATTCTCTTCAGTTCCAGTGTCACTGCCGTCGGGCAAATTGTGCCATTCAGTACACGAGTTAGCTTGAAAGCCGGGAATACCCTGGTGTTTTCTGTGGGTCCTGGCGGCGGGAGCCAAAACACTGGCGTCTCGGCAACCATAACGGGGCCTTGAGCGCACAAGCCCCCGAGCGCCGACGCCACGGTCCACCTCGGGCACCAAGGTGTTCAGCGGGAAGGCGACATCGAGGGGCGTAGGCGCCCAACGGAGCGAGGTTCTGGTTTATAGCACCATCAGTTCAGACCGACACGCCGGCGGGCATCCACAACCATTGGATCTCCGGCGCCTTTGGCTTTGATGGCGAGAAACTGTTTGAAATATTGGGCGGAGTCCGGGCTCTTGAGTCCCTCGTGCGCCAATCCCTGATAATAAAGAACGGGCGCATAAAGGTGATAGCTGGGCACATCATCCAGAAAAATCGCGGCCGCTTCCCCTCGACGCTTCATGCAAATATCGAACTCCGAGGATGCCTCAGAAAAAGCTCCCATCGCCAGATAGGCGCGGCCGAGATCAAAATGCGCCAGCCAGGAGTCCGCCAGGCGCTTCGCTTCCTTGAACTTGTTCAGCGCATTCGTCGCATCGCCGCTCTTCAAATCCGCTTCGCCCAGAAGCAAATCTGCGTAAGACTGAAAATCCGAGGAAGGCTTTGCGGTCAATTCCGACGACAGGCTCGCTACTTTGCCGGTTTGACCCGCCTCCGCTGCGATTTGCCCAGCACCGTAGAGAATCACCGGATCGCGGCTTAATGTCAGCGCTTTGTCCGCTGCCGTCAGCGCGCGTTTGCTATCGCCTTCCTTCAGGAAAACGGACGCCAGATAATTGAGCTTGATCGCCGCGGCGTCGCTATTCTTAGCGGCTTCATCGCTCGCGATGCCCTTGTCCAAGACGTCCCGCGCATCCTTTAAGCGCCCTTCCCACAAGGCCACGTCCGCTAAACCGGTCGCCGAGGAGGAAACGCCCCTGGCGCTGAGCGGCCTCATCTTCTCGTAGACTGCAGTAGCCTCCGCCGCCTTGTCGTCCCCCAAGTAACCCATGGCCAGCACGCCCAGAGCGGACACCGATTTCGGATTTCGCTTCAACACTTCCTGCGCTTCTTTGACGGCATCGAATAGAAATAAGAAATCGCCAGGTTGGCATGGCCGGCATCATCGTATGGATACGCCTTGAGCAGCGCGGAGTATTCCTCGATGGCCTTTGCAGGTTCGCCGCGCATGATGAAGTAATTGCCGCGCGTGCGGTACTTTTCCCGGTCGGTCATTCGATCGATGTGCGTCAGCGCTTGGTGGAAAAATTTGTCTGCATCGCCGCGGCGGCCGAGATTCAGGCTTGCTACCGCATAGCCTGCATAGGCGCGCCCCATGTCCGGATCCAGTTTGGTGGCCTGCTCGTAATGTGGAAGCGCTTCTTCCCACTTGCCGTCCCACAGCAAGTTTTGCGCTTCGGCGTATTCGTGGGCGGCTTCGAGTGAATTGGCTGTGAAAGTCTCCTGCGCGGACAACTTGATCGACTCGGGAGTGGTGTCGCCCAGCGAGCTGCGCAAGTCCGCAGCCAGTCTGCCAATCGCGCCGAGAACTTCGCTCTTCTGTGCCGAACGCGATTTCGCAGTGATCGCGTTCCCGGTAATTCCATCCACCGCCTTCACCTGAATGGCGTACTGGTTGTTCTTCTTATCGATCGATCCGAGAACGATTACGTCGATGCCCTCTCGCGTGGCGATCATCCGTGTCGCAGGCTCATCGAGCGCGGTCGTGCCGGGCTTCAGGCGCGCTGCCTCCTGGCGTGCCGAGCTGCGGTTGAAGCTTTGGATGAACGAAGCTCCCTCCAGACCAATAATGAACGCGGGCTCCAGGGTCTCGTCGAAAACCGAATCGCCTGTGTGATTAGTGAAATCGCCGACGAGAAGCGAAACTTCTTTGTGTAGTACGGGCTTGCGGAACCACCCTTCCCGGAACAAGAAAGCTCCCGTAGCTAAGAGAACAGCGGCTCCGCCTGCAGCCCACTTGGCGCCCGCGGCCCACGGCCTCTTGTTGGCAGCCACGATGCGGGTCCCAGGTCGCGGCCCCAGCCATAACTCCAGATCAGTAAGAATCTCTGTCGCGCTGGCGTATCGCTTGTCTTTGTCAATTTCCAGGCAACGCACTGCGATTGCGTTCAAGGGCTTGGGAGTCTCCGGGACCAGTTCGATGGGCGGAGGAACCTTTTCACGGGTCCGCTTGTATAGCGAGGCCATGGACGTATCCGCTTTGTACGGAGTATCGCCGGTGAGCAATTCATAGAAAATAATTCCCAGGGAGAAGAGATCCGACCGCGCATCCAACTCTTCACCCTTGGCCTGTTCCGGCGACATATACTCCGGCGTGCCAACCAGGGCCCCCGTATATGTCATGCCCCCGGGGGCGATACTCCGGGCAATTCCGAAGTCCATCACTGTAATTTTACCGGAGCGATCCATCATGATGTTCTGCGGTTTCAGATCGCGGTGGATTACGGCTTCGGAGTGCGCTGCTTCCAGGCCACGGCAGACTTGTTCGATGATCTCCGCAGCCCGCCGGGGTTCGAACTTCCCCTTCTCGCGGAGAACGGTTTTCAAATCCCGGCCGTCGATGAAGTCCATCGTAATGAACTTGATGCCATCGAACTCGGCCAGATCGTAAATGCGAATTACATTCTTGTGAGTAACTTGCCGGGCGAGAATCAGTTCCTGCTTGAAGCGGTTTACGATTTCCGGATCTTTGGCCAAGTCAGGGCGGATCACCTTGAGCGCCATGATGCGACTCAGCTGCAAGTCTCGGGCTTGATAAACCGCGCCCATCCCGCCCTCGCCGATCATACGAACGATTTCGTATCGATTCGCGAGCACAGTTCCGATTTCGAGCGCTTCGGGCGATGGTCCTCTGGTGGCATTCGAGCGCGCCCGAGTCGCCCAATTCTCGCGGCCCGTTCCGGTAATGGTTTCATCGATAGCCGGAGCTGCCGCCGCGCCGGAAGAGGCAACTCCCAGAGCCGGCGAGGCAGTGCCCGGGGCGCCAACGGGCAACGGAGTCATGCATTCTGTGCAGACAGTTGAATTGGGCGCGGTGGGCGACCCGCAACGTGGGCATTTCATGAGTGTTACTGCCGGGGATACAGAGTGACAATATACTAGCCTTTCCCCCTGTCAATGGGAAGCCTATTGGAAACGCTGTACAAGCATAGAAAGAGAAAGATAAGAGAGTAGGCGGAGGCTTGCCGGTTTGAGCCTCAGTTTGGCGACGCGTCCAGGCCGAATTCGCGGTGCGTTGTGTTGAGCGCGGTTTTGACGGACTTCTCGTCGATGACGAAGGAAATGTTGCTTTCCGAAGATCCCTGAGCGATGGCGATCAGATTCACGTTCTCACGCCCGAGGGCATTGAAGGTTCTGCCGGCGATTCCTGGCGTCCCCCGCATGTTTTCTCCGACCACGGCAACGATGGCGATATGGGAATCCACGGTGATGTGCTCCACTTTGTGGTGCGCCAGGTCTTGCGCAAATTCTTTGCGAAGCGCTTCCACCGTCCGTTGAGCATCCACCGTGGAAACGATGAAGCAGATGTCGTTTTGCGAGGACGATTGCGAAATGAGCAGGACGTTGGCGCGCACTTCGGCGGTCGTCGAAAACGTGCGTCCCACGACGTCGGGCAAGCCAACAATTCCTGGCCCGCCCACACTAATTAAGGTTACGTCGCGGATGGCCGTCAACGCCTTAACGCCGCCGCCAATGCTGCGGCCTTCAGGCGTAATTTTTGTGCCAGGCTTTTCTGGCGCAAAACTGTTGCGAATCCACACCGGAATCGCCGCTTGCACGACGGGGTTGAGCGTTTTGGGATGCAGCACTTTCGCGCCAAAATAAGCCAGCTCCGCCGCTTCGCGATACGAAATCACCGGAATTGTTCGCGCCTCCGCTACCAGCCGCGGGTCAGCGGTGAGCACGCCGTCGACGTCGGTCCAGATGATGACTTCATCGGCGTCCATGGCCGCGCCCAGGATTGTCGCCGAATAATCGGAGCCGCCTCGCCCCAGTGTGGTCAGTTGGCCTTCCATGGTTGCGCCGATGAAGCCCGTCACGACCGGCGCGATTCCTTTTTCCAATAACGGCCGCAACCGCGCTTGCGATTTCGCTCGCGTCAATTCCATTTGCGGTTCCGCGCCGCCGTGAAAGGCATCGGTCACGATCAATTCTGTCGCTTCGACAGCGTCGCTCTGCACTCCCAGCTCTCTAATTGCCGCCGCCACCAGCGGCGCGGAGAGCCTTTCTCCCAGGCTCGAAATCGCGTCCAGGGTGCGCGGTGTGAGTTCCCGCAGCAGCGCCGTTCCTTCGCAGAGCCGCCGCCCTTCCGCAAATACATATTCCATCCGTTGCCGGATTCGAACCTGTTCCTCCTCCCGCTGGATCAAGCTCGTCAGCGCGGCCGCGTGTTGCTGTCGCAGCGCATCGATGATCGCGCCAGCTTCTCCTGCGTTTCCCCCTTCCGCCTTCTTGGCCGCTTCGATCAGCCGGTTCGTCACGCCGCTCATCGCGGAAACGACGGCGACGCAGCGGTTCTCTTTTGCTGCCTTCGCGATAATCTGCGCGGTCCTGGAGATGCATGATGCATCGCCGACGGACGTGCCCCCGAATTTCATCACCTGCAGCCGCGGTTTCATCGCACTCCCCTAGATGAAGCAGCATTGTCTCATTTTAATGCCCGCTACTCTGCGGCCCTAGCAAAACCGGGGCGCGCGTTGACTTTCTTTGCGCGGCGTACCTAAGATGGCAAGCGGAAATTCCACGCCAATCGGGTTTGGGCAAGCGATCGCGCATCGGCCCGGCGGAGATCGAACATTTCAATAAAGCCTCCTTATGTTTTGAATTCATGAAGGATGAAAGATGAGCGCAATCGAACCGGACCCGAACGCACGCGGCTGGTGGACCACTATTCTCACCGACATCCATTTTTGGGTGCCCGTTGCTGTCCTGATGGGCGGCTTGCTTCTTCTTCGATTTATTCGCTGATTTTGATTGGAGCAAGATGCCCCCACTCCCAGACGCCTCGCGTGCGAAAAAGCTTCAACTGCTCGGCATCCTTTCCGGCTTCGCTGCCGGAGCCTGGCTTGGCGCCGCCGAAGCGCCAACAAAGCTCGTCTCCATCGGCATTTCCCCGATGGTCATTTCGCTCATCATGGTCATCGGAGTTTTTCTCGCGCGCTGGAGCCTCCCCGCGCTGATCCTGGGAACTTCGTCCGTCCGCGCCGATGTTCGCCGCGCGCCTCACCTGATCATTTGGGCACTCCTTGCCGGATGCCTTTGGGCGGTGGCCAATACGCTAACAATTTTTGCGATCCGCGACATCGGCTTGAGCATTGCCTTTCCACTCTGGAATTCGAACAGCCTTCTCGGCATTCTTTGGGGTTTTCTTTTCTTCAACGAACTGCGCCAGGCCGGTTGGCGCCGCCGCGCGGGCGTATTGGGCGGCGCGCTCGTCATGTGCGTAGGAGCGACGCTCTTGGCGATCGCGTCTTCCGCAGGCCACGGCCCCGCCGCACATTCTCTCCACGGCGTCTGGGCTGCGCTTGGCGCCGGAATTCTTTGGGGCACCATGTACATCCCCTACCGCAAGGCCTACCTGACCGGGATGAATCCTCTTTCCTTCGTCACATTTTTTTCTTTCGGTGAATTGGGAATGATGTCCGTCCTCTCCGTTGGCTCCCTGGGACTGGCCCCGTTGTGGCAGGAATTGCTCAGTGCGCGCGGCGTCATATTCTGGCTGATGCTCGGCGGCTTCGTGTGGGTGATTGGCGACATCTTCCAGCAGTACGCCGCAAAGTACGTGGGCATCAGCCGCGGCATCCCGCTTTCCAATTCCAACCAACTCTGGGGCTTGTTGTGGGGCATTCTTGTTTTCGGAGAGTTACACGGCCGCAGTTCTTCCATCTATCTCGAAGTCATCGGCGGCTCCCTCCTGATGATGCTGGGGGTCGGCGCCATCGCGTTTTCTTCCGCATCCGGTCAGGAGCAGACGCGCTGGAAAGACGCTGCCATTCGCGAAAGCGACCGCTACGGCGTCGCCGCGGACTTCGTCGAAGCCCGCATGGACGGCCGCCAACTGCTTGGCGAATTAAAACCTTCCCGCAGCGCGCTGGATTGGCTGCTGGTTGCTCTCGCCACCAGCGTGTTCGTGATCTTTGCGGCGATGGCACGTGTCCCAGAGATGTCCTTGCGCTTGGCGCCGGCCGCTCTCTTGACAGCGGTCCTGTTCCTGCTCCTCGTCATTTGTGGCCTCGCCCTCTGGCGCACCACGCGCTTCAACTGAACGGACCGTCTCTCCTTTGAAATATTCCGCGCTTCCGTTACAGTGGCCGGGTCCTTCATGACGAATTCGTCCAAAGTGGATGTAGTCGGCGTCGGCCTCAACGCCACCGACACGCTGATTCCCGTCGCGCACTATCCCTCGCGCGGCTCGAAGGTCGAATTTCGTTCCGCGAAAGTGCTGCCCGGCGGCCAGGTCGCGACCGCCATGATTGCCTGCCAGCAGTGGGGCTTGCGCGCACGTTACATCGGCAAAGTCGGCGACGACATCGCCGCCGAGCTGCACCGCTCGGAATTTACGCGCCTCGGCGTCGAAGCCCATCTTTTCACCGCGCCCGGCTGTCCCAGCCAGCAGGCCTTCATCCTTGTCGATGACGGCGGCGAGCGCACCGTCCTTTGGAAACGCGACGACGGCTTGACGTTGCGTCCGGAAGAACTCCAACGCGATTGGATCATCCATTCCCGCGCGCTCCACGTCGATGGCCACGACACGGCGGCAGCGGCCGCGGCGGCGGGCTGGGCTCGAGCCGCTGGCGTTCCTCGAGAAACTCTTGCAAAGCATCGACTACCTCATCACCAGCAGGGATATCCCCGGCCGTCTGATGGAAGAACCCGATTTGCGAAAGTCCCTGCCCGCGCTGCATCAACGATTTGGCTGCCGCCTCACGGCGGCCACGCTGGGCGAAGAAGGCGTTTTGGCCTGGGACGGGCAGCAATTCCATTACGCCGCCGCTTTTTGCGTCGAGACAATCGACACGACGGGCGCCGGAGACATTTTTCACGCCGGCTTCATTTACGGTCTGCTCCAAGGCTGGCCTTTGCAGCGCCAGCTCGATTTTGCCTGCGCCGCCGCCGCCCTCAACTGCACCGCCATCGGTGCCCGCGGCGGAATCCAGTCCGTCGACTCCATCGAGCACCTCATCGCCACCGGCGCCCGCCACGCCCCAGCTCACGACATCAGAGGATCTCAATCATCCAAGGCTGAGCGCGCAGACTAAGGGGATTTCATGGCGAAATTTGGCAAGCACGAATTGTGGCAGGCTGGGAGTTGCGTGCTTTGTATTGGAGTGGCGTGGCTACACTTGGATGACATAGGTGCATCGGAATTCAGCGGGGGCCGAGTTACAGCCCCTCTATTTGCAATGGCCGACATCGGAAGCTTTCTTTTCATACCGGCGATCATTCTAACGTTTTTCTATCGGCGAATTGCCGCTGGGATCGCCCTGATGGCCGCCCTTCTTTGCCAACCGCTGTATCTTTATTTCATGGCTCCGGGTCCATTCCGTTGGGTTTTTAAGGGAGAGTATTCGGTCCCACTTCGAGCCAATTTCGTTTGGAACAACTGGGCTATCGCAGGAATCGCCAGTCTTCTATTCGCGATAATAGTTTGTCTGCGCCGTTTCATTGCCGCTGCCCCCAAGATTGATCCGATGCGCGAGAGTAGTGAGAGCGGTTAGGCCGTACCGCCGATAGCGGCCCGCCTCCGGTTGAGCCTTCGCCAACCCGGGTGCTATCCTGCCTTCTATGGCGGATCCCGTCATCTCTCCGCCGGAAGTGGCGTTTACCTCCCCGCTCGAACACTCCCGGCGTCAGCTCGAAGCCTTGCTCGAAGTCAGCGAGGCCATCGCTCAGCAGCGCGATCTCCCCGCGCTTTTCCACGACCTTGCTGGCCGGCTCCATTCGGTCATCGAATTCGACTTCCTTAGTCTTGTTCTCCACGATCCCGTCCGGAACGTCATGCGCCTCCACATCCTCGAAGCACATATCCCCACAGAAAAGGTGGCTGGTACCGAGTCGCCCATCGAGGGCCATCCTTCCGGCTGGGTTTGGCAAACGCAGCAGCCTCTCATCATCCTTGATGTCGACGAAGAAACGCGATTCCCGGACTTTATGCCGCGCCTCCGCGAACACAATGTTCGTTCCCTGGCGATTCTTCCCCTCACCACGGCGCAGCGCCGGCAATCACAACTCGCACGCCAGCGCGACCGCGTCCAGGTTCTGCTCGAAATCAACAATCTCCTGATCACCAGCCGCGAACTCCCCGAGCTTTTCCGTGGCATCGTCAACACTCTCGAGCGCTTCATCCACCATGACTACACCAGCCTCGCGCTGCTCGATTCTCAAACCGGTCTGCTCAGGATTCACTCCCTCGATTTTCCCGGCAAGCAGAATATTTTCAAGCCGGAGACGGTGGTTCCGCGCGACGCCTCTCCCGCCGGCCATGCCATCGCAACTGGCCAGCCTGTGATCGCGCGGGGCTCCGAACTCGACCGTTTCGACACGGAAGTCATTCGCATCCTTCGCGCCGAGGGCCTCCAAGCCGTCTGCTGCATCCCGTTGATCCATCACGCCCATACCTTCGGCACGCTCAATCTCGCGAGCCGGCGGCTTGATTCCTTCACTCCGGAAGACGTAGAGCTGCTTCAGCCCGTCGCCGCGCAGGTTGCCATCGCTGTGGAAAACGCTCTGGCCTTCAAGGAAATCGAGGCTCTCAAAAATAAGCTTGCCGAGGAAAAGCTCTACCTCGAGGAAGAAATTCGCACTGAATTTAATTTCGAGGAAATCATCGGCGAGAGTCCTGCGCTCAAGCGCGCGCTCGCCCAGGTGGAGCTCGCCGCTCCCGCCGGCACAACCGTTCTTCTCCTTGGCGAAACCGGCACCGGCAAGGAACTCTTCGCCCGCGCCATCCACAATCTCAGCCCGCGCCGCGATCGCACCTTCGTCAAAGTCAATTGCGCTGCCATTCCCAGCGGTCTTCTCGAATCCGAACTTTTCGGGCACGAGCGCGGCGCCTTTACCGGCGCCATCAACCAGAAAATCGGCCGCTTCGAGCTCGCCGATCGCGGCACGCTCTTCCTCGACGAAGTTGGCGACCTTCCCCTCGAGCTCCAGCCCAAGCTTCTTCGCGTCCTCCAGGAGCAGGAATTCGAACGCCTCGGCGGCAACCGCACGCAGCGCGTGGACGTTCGCGTCGTCACGGCCACCCACCAAGACCTCGCCAAACTCGTTTCCGAACGCGCCTTCCGCAGCGACCTCTTTTACCGCCTGAACGTTTTTCCCATCCAGATCCCCGCTCTCCGCGAACGCGCCGAAGATCTCCCTCTCCTCGTCCGCTACTTCGTGCAGAGATTCAGCCGCCAGCTCAATAAAGACGTCGAGTACATTCCCGCCGACGCCATGGACGCTCTTGCCCAATACTCCTGGCCCGGCAATGTGCGCGAACTCGAGAACCTCATCGAGCGCGCCGTTCTGCTTTCTCCCGGTCGGGAGCTTCGTGTTCCCCTCACGGAATTGAAATCCGCCTCCGGCCCCGGCGCAGCTTCAGGCGCCGATTCCTCTTCATCCTCCGTCTCATTTACTTCCTTAACCTCATCTAACCCCTCCATCTCCACCCTCGAAGAAGCCGAACGCCAGCACATCCTCCGCGCGCTAAAGCAGACGCAGTGGCGCATCGCCGGCCCCAAGGGCGCAGCCATGCTTCTTGGCATCAAGCGCACCACGCTCCAGGCGCGCATGCGTAAGCTCGGCATCCGCCGCCCGGTTTAGTTCAGCTATACTCCGTCTCACAAAGTTCCGCACCAGGCAGGAGAAGCGGTGAAAAAATTCACAGTGAATCCCATCCTCGTTTCTCTTCTTGTCGTCCTTTTCGGGGGCTTTCTGCAAGCTTCGCAGCAAACGCTTTCCACTCCGGCAATGTCCCGGCAACCCAGTGGCGCCTCCGCAACTCAATCATCCGCTTCACCGATCGCACAACCTCAGCCCAAAAACAAAATCACTGCCTACACCCTCCCGCCCGATCTCTACCACAAAGCTCGCAACCGCAGTCGTATTGGTTTCACCTCGCGCATTATCGGTTTCTTCTACGGGCTATTTGTCCTCTGGTTCATCCTGCACCGCAAATTCTCCGCAAGGTTTCGCGACTGGGCTGAAAGAGTCTCGCGTAACCGCTTCGTCCAGGCGCTCATTTTCACCTCGCTCCTAGTCATTACCATCGGCGTTCTTGAAATCCCTCTCGATCTCTTTGACGAATGGATCTTGAAGCTCTACAGAATCTCCGTTCAGCCCTGGCCTTCCTGGCTCGCAGACTGGGCCAAGGCGCAATTCCTTGCCATAATCATTGGCAGCTTCCTTGCCTGGATTCTTTACGCCGTCATTCGCAAAAGTCCGCGTCGCTGGTGGCTCTATTTCTGGATCCTCTCCTTGCCCATTATCTTGTTTATCGTCTTCATCTCCCCCTACGTGATCGAGCCCATGTTCAATAAGTTTGAGCCCCTAACCGTAAAAGCTCCGCAGCTCATCGCTCCTCTCCAGCGCGTCACCCGCCGCGCCGGCCAGGAAGTTTCTCCCGAGCGCATGTTCTGGATGAAGGCCAGCGACAAGACCATAGCTACCAACGCCTACGTCAGCGGCTTCGGCGCTTCCAAGCGCATCGTCATATGGGATACCGCCATCGCGCAAGAATCTGCCGACGAAGTCGTCGCCGATTTTGGCCATGAAATGGGCCACTACGCGCTCGGTCACATCTGGAAGGGATTTGCGTTCCTGGCAGCGCTGCTTTTCGTACTTCTCTATCTCGGCTACCGGACCATCGGCTGGGTGCTCGCACGGTCTGATGCTCGATGGGAGGTCCGCGGCCTCGAGGATTGGGCTTCGCTTCCGGCGCTTCTCCTGCTTCTCTCCGTATTCAGTTTCGCATCCAATGCCTTCGGCAGCTCCTTCAGCCGGTATCAGGAGAATCAAGCCGACATCTACGGCTTGGAAGTGACCCGCGGCATCATTTCCGATCCCGGCCAGGCCTGCGCGCAATCCTTCCAGAACTTCGGCGAAACCGCCCTTGTTGACCCCGACCCCAATCCAGTACAAGTTTTTCTTTTCTACGACCATCCGACCGTCGCCAGCCGCATCCACCTCTGTGTTACGTATGACCCGTGGTCCAAGGGCGAATCGCCCCAATTCGTCCATTAACGTGTTGTAACGAAATTGAGTATTCCTCTGCTTTTTCCGCTTGGCTTTTGCTCACGCTGAGCGTAAATTCTCTTGACCAGCCGCCGAGGTGCCTATGAAATTTCTCGTCGGAATTTCCCTCTTGGCCGTCTCCGTTCTTTTCTTTGCTCCGCCGCTTCCTGAGGCGCCCACCGGCTTCGACAACAAGACCAACGGTCTCGTCGACGACGCCACGCACACGGCGGATCAAGCAAAGTTCGATGAAATCGAACAAATCTCCGACGGCCTCGGCCCTCTCTATAACGCGCAATCCTGCCGCGAGTGTCATCAGAATCCCACTTCCGGCGGCTCCAGCCAGATCTCTGAACTCCGCGTCGGCTACCGTGGCCCCGACGGCAAGTTCGTCAATCCAGACATACCCATTGCTCGTGGAACGGAAATCATTAAGGGCCGCACTCTGGTAAACGATCGCGCCATTTGCCCGAACGCCGCCTTCCCCAGCACGGAAATTCAGGAACGTGTTCCGGACTCGGAGAAGATTCGTACCTTCCGCGTTTCTCTGAATCTTCTTGGCGATGGATTCGTGGAAGCTGTCCCCGATCAGACTTTCATCGACCTCGCCAAGGACCAATGCAAGAAAAATCACAACAAGATTTGCGGCCAGGTACTCTACGTTCCCATCCTCGAGGCGCTCGGTCAGACCGGCGTAGGCCGCTTCGGCTGGAAAGACCAGCAGGCCAGCCTCTTGTCGTTCTCCGCCGACGCCTACCTCAATGAAATGGGCATCACCAGCCGCCTTCAGCCCGATGAAGTGACCAATCTTTGCAACACCGTCTCCGAACCTAACGACAAACCAGGTGCCGACGGCCTCTCCGATATCGACCGTTTCGCGCGCTTCATGCGCGCCACCGAAGCTCCCGCTCGTGACGCACAGGTCGCGCAAACCCCCAAATCGCGTTTGGGCGCTGAATTATTTGACAAGGTAGGCTGCGATATTTGCCACGTGCAAACACTTACGACTGCTCCTGAGGGAACAAAAATCAACGGTGGCACTTTTACCATCCCTCCCGCGCTCGGTCAAAAGCAGTTTCATCCCTACGGTGACTTCCTCCTCCACAATGTTGGCACCGGCGATGGTATCGTCGTGGCCATGCTGGAGCATTACGGCAAGAGGATGTACCAGACCACCTGGAAAAATCTCTCCATCCCTGAATTCAACAACACCGCTGACAAAATCCGCACCGCTCCGCTCTGGGGTGTCCGCCTGCACTCCCGCTTGATGCACGATGGTGCTTCCGTCACCCTTCTCGACGCCATCCTCCGCCATCGCGGCGAAGCTGCCCATGTCACAGAAAAATTCGAAAAGCTGAAACCCGCGGATAAGGAAGCGCTCCTCGAATTCCTGCGCTCCCTCTAAAGGTCAGGTCCCTGTCCTTGCGGACAGGAGCCGTGCTTTTTTGCGCAAACCCGCTTTCAGCCGCCTCTTTGCATTTCCATTCTCTGCTAGCCTGAACACACGAAACGACATACTCCGCCGCGGAGCCTTCAGGCCTTCGCTCTAACGGGGCATGTCGCGCTCATCCTGTATGAATTGTGGCCGCATCGCGGTCATCAGAATGTTTGCGCCTCACATGGCGATAGGGAGTCTGACGTGAAAACAGCATCGGCATATCTTATGACCCTGGGATTTATGGGGATTCTGGCTGCGCCCGCGCTCGGTCAGGCGCCGCCGTCCACCGCGCCCGCCAAGAGCGTCTCCCGTACCACCAAAGCCGTCAATTACCGACGCGCCGGGGGTGCCGCCAAGATCGATTTTCAAGGCACCGAATTGATGCAGCAGGCCAGCGGCGAAGCCAAAGTGCAGAACAAGGGCAGCCGCACCGAGATCGACGCAAAATTTCTCGGCTTCGATGAAGCCACAAAATTCGGCCTCGAGTATCTCACTTACGTTCTCTGGGCCGTCTCCCCCGGAGGCCGCGCCGTAAATCTCGGCGAAGTCGTCCTGAAGAGTGGCGCCGGCGAAGTGAAAGCCATCTCCGACATGCAAACCTTCGGCATGATCGTCACCGCAGAGCCCTATTTCGCCGTCACTCAGCCCGGTAACACCGTCGTCCTCGAAAACGTTTTCGGTCCCGCCACGCTTGGCAAGGTCGAAAACATCGACGCGAGCTACGAACTACTCGGCCGCGGCATCTACTCCTCGTCCAACACCAGGATCGAAAACGCCATCTTTGGCATCGACCGCAAGACTCCGCTCGAGCTTTTTGAAGCCCGCAACTCCGTTCGAATTGCGCACATCGCGCTGGCCGACAAATATGCCGCTCCCACTCTCGCCAAGGCCGAGCAGCAGCTCCGCAACGCCGAAGAAGTCTACGGCCGCAAGAGCGACAAGAAATCCGTCATCGCCGCCGCTCGCGAAGTCGTGCAAACCGCCGAAGAAGCTCGCGTCATGGCCGTAAAGCAAAAAGCCGAGGAAGACGCTCAAGCCAAGATCGCCGCGGACAAGAGAGCCGCCGAAGAGCGCGAAGCCAAAGCCCGCGCCGATGCCATAGCCGAAATTCAGCGCCGCAAGGACGCCGAACTAGCTCGCCAGCAGGCCGAAGCCGCCAAGGCTGAAGCTCTCCGCATGCAGCAGGAAGCGCAGCAAGCCGCCGCCGAAGCCGCTCGCCAGAAAGCGGAAGCTGAAAAAGCCAGCGCCGCCGCGTTGCTCCAACAGCAAGCCGCGCAAGCCGCCGCCGACCAGGCCGCCAAAGACCGGTCCGCCGCCGTCGCCCAGCAGCGCGCCGCAGAAGCCGAAACCGAAAAAGCGCGCCAGGCTGCCGCGCAGGCCGAAGCCGAAAAAGCCCAGCTTCGCGCCCAACTCCTCAGCCAACTCAATTCCATTTTGCAGACTCGCGACTCCGCCCGCGGTCTCATCGTCAATATGTCGGACGTGCTCTTTGACACTGGCAGCTACACGCTCAAGCCCGGCGCGCGGGAAAAGCTCGCCAAGATTTCCGGCATCGTCCTCGCTCATCCTGGCCTCTCTCTCCAGATCGAAGGCCACACCGACAGTGTTGGCGGCGACGAATTCAATCAGCAGCTCTCCGAACGCCGCGCCGATTCCGTCCGCGATTTCCTTGCCGAGCAAGGTGTCGCCGGTTCTTCCATCACTGCACGCGGCTTCGGCAAAATGCAGCCTGTCGCCTCCAACGACACCGCCGAAGGCCGCCAGCGCAACCGCCGCGTCGAGCTCGTCGTCAACGGCGATGCCATCGGCAACACCGCCGTGGCCTCCGCCGCTCCAGCCTCGCAGCGCTAGCCCAGACGCCGCTCTCTCGCTTTCTCCCGTAGGGGCACGATATATCAGACTGTTACGAAACTCGCTTGAAGAATTGTAGGGAAGTGAGAAAATGCCCTCGCGAAAGCGAGGGCATTTTCTATGGGTTTTGTGCAGGGAGAAGGCCGAACGCAAGGAACACTGTCGGGTTTGGGATTTGAGCGCGCTGACGCCGCCGAGACCGTCTCAATCCTCAACAATGCGGTCCGCTTCCGAACTAGCCACCACGCAAACGCCCGCGAACACTCTGCTGGTATAAAGCGTGTTGCTCCCTGCCTCTTTCAGGATGGCCGCCTGATTTTTTCTGAGCTCTTTATAGATTTGCATCATTTGCGGGACGGTCGGTTGTTTGCCTGGGCGCCTAAACACGTTGCACAATCCGCTCAACACACCACGAACCGTCGCGCCGTGAATCTTGGGGTCTGTGCCCCTCAGGTCGCTTAGCGACTTGTCGACTCGGTTCGCCACCGCCTCGAAGACAAACCAGTTTTGCCTCTGGCCCTTCTGACGATTGGCATCCGCCACACACAGCCCAAGCTCGAAGGGCATGTTAAACCGGGGCACTCGCGGTTTTGCCCGATCCAATTGCACCCGCGACAGATCGTGGACCGAGTAGTCGCAACTTCGCGTCAGCTTTAAGATCTTCTCGAGCCGCCTCGAGCTATCTGTGATTTCCAGCGTCGCACGTGGGACCATGCCAGACGCACTAATCCCTGCGATATAAGCAAGGAATAGCCGTTCAAACTTCTTGTCGTAGGGAATGTTTAGGAAAACTTCATCGCGCGACTTTTTTAACTTTGCCACGAGCGTTTTTTCTCGTAGAAGTCAGAATTCTTGCCCCGTTTTTGTGCGCGGCCTTGTTACCGTTCGATCTCCCGGCCTCCACCAGCCGCAACAGCCGCTTCAGCCTGGACTTCGATACACCTAATGCCTTCGCCGTGTCTTCCGCGGTCGCAAACTTCGAATGCAGAACGATGGTCATCTCTATACTCTCTTCTTACGATACGCTCATGTACCCGCGAAAGCTAGAGGGCGGGTTCATTTTTATGATACCACCATCTACTAGGTTGTGGAGGCACTTGGTGCCGCAGCCTTCGGATTAAGAGCCTGAGCGTTTCGACATCCCCGCCATTTCGCCCCCGCCCCCCAACACTCCTCCTAGAGGCGGGCCTCCCTCTCACCCTCTTGCTTCGATCCCTACCCAGGAGTACGCTTCCCGCATCATGACCAACATCGAAAAACACGCTCCCGGCGCATTTTCCTGGGTCGAACTCGCTACCACCGATCAAGCCGCCGCCACGGATTTCTATGCCAAAATCTTTGGCTGGTCCTCGCAAGACTTTCCCATCGGTCCTGACGGCTTCTACACCATTTTCCAGGTCGAAGGACGCGATGCCGCCGCAGGCTGCACCCTTCGCCCGGACCAACTCTCCCGCGGCGTTCCTCCGCACTGGAATCTGTACGTCGCCGTCGAAAGCGCCGACGCTACTGCCGCACGCGCCGCGCAACTTGGGGGCACGGTTTTGGCTCCGCCCTTCGACGTTTTTGATTCCGGACGCATGGCCGTCTTGCAGGACCCCACTGGCGCAACTCTCTCCCTCTGGCAACCCAACAAGCATCTCGGCACCGGAATCTCCGCTTCACACGGGACGCTCTGCTGGGCCGATTTGAGCACTCCTGATCAAGCCCGCGCGGGACAGTTTTATTCCGATCTCTTTGGCTGGCAGATGATGAAAGAAGACGAAGACCCCGCTCACAATTACTGGCACATCAAGAACGGCGAGGAGTTCATCGGCGGCATTCCCCCTGCCTCGGATCGCCAGCCGGGCACTCCCGCTCATTGGCTGGCGTACTTCATGGTTTCCGATTGCGACACCACTGCCGCTGCCGCAAAAAATCTCGGCGCCACGTTCTACATGCCGCCTACCGATTTTGAAGACGTGGGCCGCATTTCCGTTATTGCCGACCCACAAGGAGCCGCGTTCGCCATTTTCAAAGCCGCTGCCCGCGGAGCCTCTGGCTCGTAAATCTTCCCGCAACCGCGAGTGCCGCAGGGGCCTGCTGCTCACCCGCTCTCCTTGACCGTTTCCCCTCGCAGGTGTAGAGTCCGCCCACTAGGTCCCTTCCCAGCATTCTCGATCGAAGGAGGAACATATGTCTTTCCGCAGAGCCCTCTGGGCGTTAGCTGTCGTCGTGTGCTTGGCAGCGCCCGTGGCTGTCCAGGCGCAAGGAGATTATCTCGACGTCTTCATCGTCAAGGTGAAGCCAGAAAAAATCAGTGAGTTCAACGCCCTCAACAAGAAATGGGTGGATGCCAACCGCCGTTTCAATGGCGACCATTGGCTCGCTATGGAAACCCTCTATGGCGAAGGCGGCGTCTACCAGTACACCAGCATTCGCAAGGACTACGCCGACATCGACAAATCCAACGACGCGAGCATGGCGGCCGTCAACAAGGCGTTCGGCAAAGAAGCTACCGAAAAACTCGAGCAGGACTTCATGAGCTGCCTGGTCTGGTCGCGCAGCGAACTTCGCCGTCGCCGCATGGACCTCAGCCGCAAACCTCCCACCGACGCCGATACTTACGCCAAACTCATTGGCGAATCCCGCTTCTTGCGCACCACGGCGGTGCACATCCGTTCAGGGCACGTGACGGAATTCGAAGATCTCCTCAAGGAAGTTAAGGAAGCTGGCGAAAAGAATCCGGACTTGCCGCCCCTGCTCATCTCGCAGGTCGTGGAAGGCACCAGAGGCGCCACGTTTTACGTGACTTCGCTGCGCTCTTCGATGGGCGGCTTCGACCACAATCCCACAATTCGCGAAATCCTCGGCGAAGAGGGCTTTAAGAAATTCCAGAAGGTCAACGCGGATGCTGTCGAAACTTCAGAGTCCGTGCTCTACCGGTATGTCCCGGACATCAGCAATCCTCCCGACAATGTCGCTAAAGTCGCCTCCGACTTCTGGCACCCGAAAGCCACCATGGCAATGGCAGCCAGCACAAAACCCAAAGCCGCCACCATGGAACCTACCTCCGCCAAGAAGCCTGTAAAGAAACCTTAGCTTCACCACATAGTCTACGAGGAGCACCGACTTCTGTCGGTGCTCCTTGTCCATCCATCCACGGCGCTAACATCCGCTTCCATCAGGAGGTCCTTATGTCATTCCAGGGAAAACACGCTCTCATCACTGGAAGTTCGCGCGGCATCGGCCGCGGCATCGCGCTCAAGCTCGCCGAAAAAGGCGCACGCGTCGCCGTTCATTACTACCGCAACCTGGAAGCCGCCCAGTCCACTCTCGAAAAAATTCGCGCTCACGGCTCAGACGGCTTCATCGTACAAGCCGACATCTGCCGGCCCGATGACATCCGCCGCATGTTTCAGCAGGTCCGCTCGGAGTTCGGCGGGCTCGATATCCTCGTCAGCAACGCCCGCACGGAAGCCCCCACCTTCTACGAAGCGCCCATGGAGATCTCCCTCGAAAAATGGGACACCGCCGTCGATTCCCAGGCCAAGGCGTTTCTAGTCGCCGTTCGCGAAGCCGCTCCGCTCATGTCCGATGGCGGAAGGATTGTCGCCATCACTTTCGCTCCCGGTGGACGCTTCGGCAGTTGGCAGCCCTGGGTGGCCATGGGCGCCGCGAAAGCCGCCATGGAGTCGCTGGTCCGCTATTTTGCGGTTGCTCTGGCAGGCCGCGGCATCACAGTGAACTCTATCAGCCCCGGCTGGGTTGAGGACAGCGTGCTAAACAGTTTGCCCGAAGCCTTCCAAACGGGCTTGCGCGAATGGCAAGAACGCGGCTGGACGCCCATGCGCCGCCTCGGTACTCCCGCGGATATCGGCAACGTCGTCGCGCTCATTTGCTCGCCGGAAGCTGCGTGGATTACCGGCCAGTTGATCGAGGCCGACGGCGGCGCATCCCTCGTCGACGCTCATCTGCCGCTCGAATTCCAAGGCTTGGAAAAAACCGTCGAGAAACGCGCCAAATCTCAAGGAGCGTAACCAACAAGCGGCTCCTACTCAAATCCCTCCGGCCATTCCCGGGCGGCGTGAAGAACTGCGAGAATGCGCACGTCGTTCTTTTCTATCTGGTACGCGACCAGGAAAGGAGTACCCGAAATGACCAGCTCGCGTGTATCAGCCACACGCCCCACGCGCCCCGCCATGGGGTGACGGGCAAGTAGCTGCGCGCTTTCCCAGATTTGATCAGCAGTCCGAGCCGCCGCCGCACGACTCTCCTCGGCGATGTATTCGTACGCACTAACGAACTGTTCCCGGGCAGGAATCGTCCAGCGCACGCGCATCGCAGTGAGCTACTTTGCTCGCCGCATTCTGGCGATCAGCCTTTTCATCTCCGCGTCCGGCACAAAGTCCCCTCTTTCGGCCGCGCGCAAGCCCTTTTTGATCAGCTTGATGTGATGCTCATTGAGTCGCAGATAATATTCCACCGCCTCGTTCAGCACGTGGCTGCGATCGCGATCCATGCTCTCGGCCAGCTCATCCAGCGACTCCACGGTATCGGACGGAATCCGAAAACTGATTGTCTTTAGCGTACTCATAAATAATGCCCCACAACGCGACTCTTATAATACGGAATAATATGCTGTATTACGCTGCGTTGCAACGACCGGGTGCCGGCTACCCAGGGGAGACGCAGAGGTTCCCGACTGGTAATCTCCTGCACCCCGCCATCTTCGGGATGCTACAATCCGCCAACTAGACCATCCCACTTACTCTGGAGGTTCCGAATGCATCGCCGCGTCCTAACCCTGCTCGCCATTATTCTGGCGGTGTGCATCGCCGCTTTCGCGCAGGAGCATCCTGAGCACGCCGCTCCCGCTAAAGCAAAATCCGCTACGCTCATGACCGGCTACGGCAATTGGCATCACCCGGTCTCCGCCAAGAACGCGCAAGCACAGGCATTTTTCGATCAGGGCTTGCGGCTCATCTACGCCTTCAATCATGACGAAGCCGCGCGCTCCTTCCAGCGTGCCGCCGACCTCGATCCCAAACTGGCCATGGCCTATTGGGGCATCGCCGAAGCTGTCGGCCCCAATTATAACGATCCCGCCAGCGAAGACCGTTTTGCGCAGGCCCACGCCGCCATCGAGAAAGCGCAGACACTCGCACCCGATGCTTCTGAAAGTGACAAGGCATACATCGCCGCGCTTGCCAAACGCTTTCCCGCCGATCCCAAGTCCGATTTGCACGCCGCCGCGGAACAGTATCGCGATGCCATGCGCGACGTGGTGAAGCGCTTCCCCGACGATCTCGATGCTGCCACTCTTTTCGCCGAAGCCGGAATGAACCTGCATCCCTGGGGGCTCTGGCACCCGGACGGCACGCCGGAAGAAGGCACGGAAGAAATTGTCTCCACGCTGGAGTCTGTGATTCGCCGCGACCCCAATCATCTCGGCGCGATTCACTATTACATTCATTCCGTGGAAGCCTCCTCATCGCCGGAACGCGCTTTGGCGGGAGCGAATCGCCTGGCGCAACTTGCGCCTGCAGCCGGACACATCGTGCACATGCCCGCGCACATCTACATCCGCACAGGTGACTACGAAGCCGCGGTGAAAACCAATCAGAAAGCCGCGCTCGCCGATCAGGCTTACATCAAAGCCCGAGCCGCCGAAGGCCTCTATACGATGATGTATTACAGTCACAACCTGCATTTCATCGCCATGGCCGCGGCGATGAACGGAAATTATCCTGAGTCCCGCCGCGGCGCGCAGTTGCTCGCTGCCAACGTGGGCCCTCATGTGAAAGAGATGCCGCCGCTCGAGGGCTTCATGACCGTGCCGCTGGCCGTCGAGGTGCGCTTTCACAAGTGGAACGAAATTCTGAAAGCCCCGCAGCCCGACCCCGCCATGCACACCGCAACGGTGTTCTGGCATTTCGCTCGCGGCCTGGCCCTGGCTGGCACGGGAAAATTGGAGGAAGCGGAAGCCGAGCACAAATTTGTTGCCGAAGCGGAAGAGAAGACGTCGCCAGATGCTATCTTCCAGATGCCCATCAACAACAAAACCAAGGACATTCTGAAGATCGCGGAAAACGTGCTAGGCGCAAAGATCTCGCTCGCGAAAAACGATATGGATGCCACGGTGAACCAACTGCGCGCCGCCGTCGCTGTTCAAGATTCGCTGAAGTATGACGAGCCGCAAGACTGGTTCTATCCAGTGCGTGAATCCCTCGGCGCGGTGCTGCTGAAAATTGGTGATGATGCTGGAGCCGAAGAGGCCTTCCGCGCGGACCTCGATCGCAATCCTCGCAACCCGCGTTCGCTCTTCGGCCTCGAGCAAGCCCTGAAGGCTCAGGAGAAGACCTACGACGCCGGTTTCGTCCGCAAACAGTTTGACGCCAACTGGAAGGGCGCTGTGCGGCCGACCGTCGACGATCTCGTCTGACCCTTCGACCAGCGCTCGCACTCAAAGCTCGCGGCTTGACTGAGATCTGAAAACTGGCGACTGACGACTCACAACTCTTCCAAGTCACGCCAGGTGCTGCGGCCTTCGGTCGCGCCCTGCCCCGACTCGGGCACCATCGCCCCGCTGTCGTCCCTGCCTACGCCCTTGGGCTCCGAGATCTTTTGTTTCTCGTCCACTGAGAAAAGCAGATAGTTCTTGAAACTGTGGCGCCGATGACTGCGCCGGCCCTTCCAATCGTAATGAACTTCCGCATTCTGTGGAAGCCACATGTCCAGATTGCGCGCTTTGAAATGCACCGGACCATATTCGATGGTTGCGTGGTCGGAAACCAGCCGGATTTGTGGCAAAGGGTTGATGAGGTCCGTTTCCAGCCGGACGATTTGAAAGCTGTCTGCGGCAATCCACGCGCGCCCCTTGAGCGCAACCGGGTAGGCCGGACCTTCAGCGCCAATCTTGTAGGAGCGGATCGTATTCGGTTTGTCGGCCCTTTGGCGGAAATACAATTGCCAAGCCGACTGGCCTTTCGACCGTGCCAAGCCCTCACAAGAGATCGCGAAGTTTTCCGCATAGTATGGATGAAAGATGAGCACCAGCGCCGGCAGCCCCGTGGTAGCTACGCCATCGGGGAATTTGGCCGGAAGATAGTGAGTGTCCCTGTATTCATCGACAGTTAGAAGGCCGAGGCGGTTCTGCTTGATCGAAACAAGATAGTCGAACTGGAACTTGATGGGATGAGAGGCGAACCCCCATTTGTTGATCGATTCATGAGTCACCGCTTCGGTTGCGGCGTACCGATCGACGTTGGCGACAAATTCCTGGATCCGCTTCCCGGAGTTCTTTATGACTTCTTCAAGATTGCACGCGACGCCGGGTTCCACCGGCGGAACTTTTTCGTCAATGTCGGGGGGCAACCAATTCGAAGGCAAAAGAGCCGAAGTTGTCAGGATAGGCTCAGGTGGGGAGGTCGATGCCGTGGCGGACCGAGATTCCACTGCCGATTCGAAGGAAGTCTCCAGATTCTCGAGTTGTTTCGCGGCGGCAGCGTCCGCAGCATTTTCCCGGAGATACGATTGCAGAACCTGGATGGCCCGCTTCTGGTCGCCGCGTAAGTGGAGGGCGCGAGCCAGGAGCGGCTGAGCAATTCCGGCCTGGCCATGACCCAACTCGAGCGCACGCTCTGCTTCTTTGATGGAATTATCCAGCAATCCCTGCCGCAGAAAGGCCTCCGCGAGGACCGCATGGGCGCGCCAGGAGGTAGGCTCAGCTTCGACAGCCCGGTTGAGGTACTGAGCTGCGTCATTGGGCTTGCTTTCCCGCATAAGAGCACCGCCCAAGGACAATAGGGCGCCGAGATGGTTTGGAGAAAGGGACAAAACCTTTTGCCAGTAGCTCCTAGCGTGCACCCAGTCATTCACTTGTGAGGAATAAACCCCAAAAAGGAAGTTTGCGTCCGCGTCACCAGGAGCAGACCGATAGACCGCATCCAAGTGGCTGCGTGCGTCGGCAGGTTTGTTGGCCCGCAACGCTTCCAGGGCTTTTCCCAATTCCTTCTGTAACCTAGGACCCAGGATCGGATGGTCTTCCCCGGGCGGGAGAGATGAGTATTGCGCGCCTAGGCAAGGAGCAAGGACAGAGAAGTAAAGGATGAGAAAGGGGAACGCGCAACGGGGCATGCGCAAAAACATGCGGACTCCAACCAGTGAATTACCTAAGGGAAGTACCCGGACTTGAAGCCATCTTATACCTAATTGCAGGAAAACTTAACAAGAGTCTTTTGACGGAGGGCTAAGGGGCCTTTGTGTTTTGAGTTCAAGTAGGCAAGACTGGCAATATCACCTGTTTACGGATGGTTTTCCCGTAGCACGATTAGTTTCCAAGCGAACGATGAATGCACGTCAGATGTCCTTCTGGTGCTGCGAAGAGTGAGGAGAGTGTGCCATGACGAGAAATTGTCTGGCGCATAGGGCGGCGCAAATATTTGCACTTGCATTCCTTTTTGCACAGCCGTGCCCGGCCCAGGAAAAAATCTCCGACGCAGAAAAACTGCTGTTCGACTCCGTGAATCACGAAAGGGCGGCAAGGGGGCTTGCGCTCTTGAAGTGGGAGGAGGGTCTGGCGCGCGCGGCGCGCAAGCATGCCGCACGGATGGCAGAGCAGGATTTGCTTGAGCACCAAGTGCCTGGCGAAGCTGACCTGGCGACGCGGGCGCGAGAGGAAGGGGTGAGCTTCAGTCATATTACGGAGAATATTGGCATGGGGGCGTCCGCCGACAAGTTCCACGATGGCTGGATGCATTCGCCCGGGCACCGCGCGAATATCCTCGATGCCGTCAGCGATTCCGTCGGGATCGCGGTGGTCGAGGGTGGCGAGCAGGTGTTCGCCGTGGAGGATTTTGCCCGCGTTGTTACGCTTCTCCCCATCGAACAGCAAGAAAAACGGGTCGGGAAACTCATCGCCGCTCGCGGGTTGCGCTTGCTCAACATTGGAGACGACGCCCGGAAGAACTGTGATCTCGACCGCGACTATGCGGGAAGGGACAAGCCGCGGTACGTCGCGCACTACGAAACGCCAGACATATCGCAGCTGCCTGAGGGCTTAAAAAAGGAACTTCAATCCGGCCGCTACAAGGCCGCAGCCGTGGGCGCGTGCCCGCCGAAAAAGTCGCATGACTCTGCGCCCTTTCGAATCGTTGTTATGCTCTATTGATGCGGGGACGCCGGGTCCCGCGCCCCTCGGTTTAAGATCTGGGGACGCGGCTAGTCGAAAATAAACAAAGAGGGAGCCAACTTCGCTCCCTCTTCTTAATGCAACAGCCGCAATCAGCTATTTATGGCCGGAGTGCGTGATCCGCGCCATGAAGTCGCGCCGGCTATCCGGCACGGTGGAAGCTGCGAATTCCGCGCGTTCTGCCGGAGTCCACTTACTCATCGTCGCGTTGATGGCCGCTGCCCACTTGTCCATGCCTTCCGCATTGGGGTATTCGATTACGACACAGCGCAGCGATTGCGCCGAAGTGTTTACGTACTGCTGGTCGATGCCGTAGTACGTAGCCACGCCCTTTTTGACCTGTTCCTCAAACGTCGGCACCAGAAGCTTCTTCATCGTTGCAGTGTAACCTTCCGGCTTGTCGGCCTTCGCCATGGAGCAGACCACACGCAAGTACGCCGGTGTCCCGCTCCCTGCGTGGTACAGCGACGTCTGCATCAACAAGTCTTCATGTTTGGTCGCTGCGATTTGCCCGGGCCGTGGTCCCGCTTTGCGAACTTCGTCGAGCACCTTCATCAGCCCCGAAATCGATGTCGAAGACCACGCCGCTCCGTGTGTATATCCATCAGGCGTATGCACGATCGTCTCAAAGGTAGACCAGCCACCGATGGTCCCGTCGGCCGTCAACTTCTCTAGGATCGGAACGACGGTTTTCTCGGAATCCTCCGAGTATCCCGCCCAATTCGCCCGCGGCACTTGGAACTGGCTTACAAACGTATACACCGTCGGCGTTGGTTCCATCTGCGAAAAAGCGATTGGAGAACGAACCATCGCCACTGTTATCAAAACCAGGGCCACAAGCACACCAATCAATCGTCTATTCATGCATCTCTCCTTGGCTGGCCAGTCAGCAGCGCGGAGCAAAACGTTGGAAGGTCGTTCCTCGTCGCTCAGTCGCGGGCTTCACGGATGGCGAGGGGGATACGGCGTTCTGTCTAGTGGGTAACCTGGAATGTCAGGGCTTGCGCCCGCGGCACCGGCCAGTGTGCGTTGACAGTATTCCCTAACCCTGTTCTTGTCAACGCAATTCCGCCGTCCGCTCGCTACGGCGCTCTTGCGGTCTTCAAGTGAAACATGAGAAAGTCGAATTTGGCGTGTCAACTGGGCCGTCACTGGCGCTGAAAAGAATTCTGGAGTTCATGGCCAGCCCGAAGATCGAAATGAGCGTAAACGCGCAGACATGTGTGGAATTTTTGGCGGCCCGTGCTTGTCTATGCTGTTGTATTTGTAGGTGCGCGGTTCAAGGCGGCTTCAGAGGTTCTTCGGTTTAGAGCAGATTTAGAGCTGAAGGAATTTCGAGGCCGCTCCAGACGAGCGGCCGTTGTTATTTAGCGGTGAGAATCATTCCATGGTGGGGTGCAGCGTTTCATGAGTAAGGAAGCAAACGGCAACGGTTTCGAATTGGAAAAACCCATCGCGATTTACTACGAGCATCCGGACTGGTTCCGGCCGCTGTTTCAGCAGCTGGACGAACGCGGCGTGCCGTGGCTGAAGATTGACGCGCGTCACCACCACTACGATGTGGCGTCGCCGGAACGCGAATACTCGCTGCTCTTCAACCGCATGAGCCCCTCGGCGTGGCAGCGCGGTCTGGGCCACGCGATTTTCTACACACTGAATTATCTGGCGCATCTCGAGGCAAAAGGCGTGCGCGTGGTGAACGGCTACCGCTGCTTCGCGCACGAAATTTCCAAGGCGCTGCAACTCGCAAACCTGGAAAAGCTGGGATTGCCTTATCCTAAAGCGCGAGTCATCAATCATCCGTCGCAGGCGCTGGATGCGGCCGAAGCCATCGGATATCCCGTGGTCATCAAGCCGAACATCGGCGGCAGCGGCGCAGGGATTGAGCGATTCAATTCGCGAGACGACCTGCGCAACGCGATAGAAGCGGATCGTCTCTACTTTGGCATCGATTCCACGGCGTTAGTGCAGGAGGCATTTTCGGCGCGCGACGGAATTATTACGCGCGTCGAGGTCCTTGGCGGGAAATTCCTCTATGCGATCCGGATTCACATTACCGGTGAGAGTTACAACTTGTGTCCCGCGGACATCTGCCAGAACACGCGAGGCGAAGAACTGACGCGCATCGCGTGCCCCGTGGATGCGCCAAAGACCGGCACGAAAGTGGAAGGCTACGATCCGGCGCCGCAAGTGATCGAAGACGTCGAACGCATCGTGGAGCTCGCCGGGGTCGAGGTTGGCGGAATCGAGTACGTTGTCGACGACCGGACAGGACGACAGCTTTATTACGACGTGAATGCGCTTTCCAATTTCGTTGCTGATCCGGTGCGTGTCATCGGCTTCAATCCCTACGCGCGGCTCGCGGATTTCCTCATCGCGGAGGCGCAGCGTCACGAGGCGAATCGCGGTGAGCGCGTTGCCGCCAGCGGAGGCCCGCGATGAGATACGGCTATTGGCTTCCCGTTTTCGGTGGGTGGCTGCGCAACGTGGAAAATGAAAACATGGAGATGAGCTGGGCGTACGTGAAGAAGCTAGCGCAGCGCAGCGAACGGATTGGCTTTGACCTGACGCTGATCGCGGAGCTGAATCTCAACGACATCAAGGGCGTCGAAGCGCCTTCGCTGGATGCGTGGTCCACGGCCGCGGCGCTGGCCGCGGTGACGGAGCGAATCGAGTTAATGGTGGCGGTGCGCCCAACGTTTCATCTGCCGGCGCTGCTGGCGAAGCAGGCCGCCAACATCGATCAGATCAGCAACGGCCGGCTTACTCTGAACGTGGTCTCTTCGTGGTGGGCGGACGAAGCGCGCAAGTATGGCGTAGCCTTCGAGCAACATGACGACCGCTACGCGCGCACCAGCGAATGGCTCGACGTTCTGGACGGCGTGTGGAAGCAGGACCATTTTTCCTATTCGGGGAAATATTACCGCGTGGAAGATAACGTTCTTGAACCGAAACCAGTGGCGAAACCGCGGCCAACGTTGTACGCGGGAGGTGAATCGCCCGCGGCGAAAGAGCTGATCGTCGAAAAGTGCGATGCCTATCTGATGCATGGTGATCCGCCGGAACGAGTGCACGAGAAAATCGCCGATCTGCGCGAACGCCGGGCAAAACACAATTTGCCGCCGCTCAAATTCGGCGTGGCCGGTTATGCGATTGTTCGCGACACGGAACGCGAAGCGCAGGACGAGCTGCGTCGTATAACGGACGTTCAACAATCCGCGGCCGGCTATGCGAATTACCAGCAATGGCTTGCCGGAACGCAACTCGAGCAACGCGTCTCCCTGGAGGATTATTCGGTCTCGAATCGCGGCTTGCGATCCGGCCTCGTCGGCACTCCCGAACAAGTGGCCGAGCGAGTCGCCCAATTCGAGGCCGCGGGAATCGACCTGGTTCTGCTGCAATTCAGCCCGCAAATGGAAGAGATGCAGCGTTTCGCGGAAACGGTGATTCGCAAGCAGACGTCAACATCCGCGATGGCGTGACCTCTCGGGGCACTATGCTTTTTGTGTATGCAGACAATTCAGGCGACGTGAAGGCTAGTCCGTACTTTCACCGTTGATTACATTGACCCACGACAAAAACGAATCGTTGTGTTCCATCCGCCAGACAACCAGTTGATTGCCATCCGCGCCCCAAAGCATGGTGAAAGTCCCACGGGGCAGAGCTTTACCCGACTCGATCGTAGTTACCGTGCCAGCAACCGGTAGCAATTTTGCGAGGGGGTTTCCTGACGCCGTTTTGATTTGGTATAGACCGCGGACCAAAGGGAGACCTTCCGACCCGCTGGCACGGAAGCTCACATAGACTCTTCCATCTTCGGTCACAGCCAAGCCGTTTGCCTTCCTCTGCTGCACCACGGCCTCGTCCAATTTCCATCGCTTCACTTCGAATGACGAGGTGTTGACCTCCACATATTCGTTCGTGAATCTCAGGTACACGGAAACTTTGTTCTTCCCGCATCGAACATAGCTGCCGAATGACACAAACCACAACTTTTCCGAGGTGCCCGGTGCTGCCACCGTGTTTTCCGGCAGAAAACTGTGCAGCAGACCCTTTTCGAAACTGTAGTGCCGAAGAACATCGGTATTGTGTTGCTGGCCGTCATTGGGGCTCAAGTTCCTTCCGAGGCTCCAAACCGTGCCGTCGGACGCCTCGCAGATTTGCCCAGGCTTGAAAGAACCGGTTAGTAACGATTGGGCGGTGTTTCCCGCAGGGTCCGTTTTGACGATGTAACCCTGGCTGGACCCATCCTGCATGATGGCGTTACCACCTGCGAGGATAGCTCCCTCGCGGGTTGCAGCGGTCCTTGTAATGCGCACGCTACCGGCGCCCACAGGCCAGATTCTTCCCTCACGGATGCGCTTCCCGGAGGCGTCGTACATCACGACCATCGGAGTATCCGGGCTGTGATTCACTTCGAACTCGTAGTGGATCACATACCCGCGCTCCCAGTCGGGCATGATGCTGGCGAAGATGGCTTCGGGATAAGCGGCCGAACGCAAGGTGTTTGAGATCTGTCCAGCTTCCGATGGCTGGTCCTGCGCTCGAGCGCTGGCCGAGAGGAACAACAGCAGCGCTAAAACGAGGGCGACTTCACAGATTTGCTTGGTTAGTTTGTTCATGGCAGTGGACCTCCTGCCGGCCAACGTACTGCTTTTGTAATTTGACTGCTTTATTAGGCGGCTGTCAACGGTATGCTGATCAGGCTGTTCTGTTGATAGGCGAATTGAAATCTGCTAGGAAAAGTGTGACGATTTGTTTATAATTGTGGATTGCGTCTTAAGAGTTGGCCCCGCCTGAGTGGGTCTAAAAGGAAATGGGAACATGAATCCGGTAATTCGTAAATTACATGAAGCGCAATTGCGCAAAGACCTCCCCGAGTTCCGCGCGGGCGACACCGTGCGCGTGAACGTCCGCCTGCAGGAAGGCGAAGGCGAGAAGGTGAAGGAGCGCCTCCAAGCATTCGAGGGTGTGGTGATCTCCAAGAAAGGCCGGGCCTCCGGCGCGACGTTCACGGTGCGCCGGGTTAGTTTTGGCGTCGGCATTGAGCGCATTTTTCCGCTGCATTCGCCGTCTATCAGCTCGATTGAGGTGGTTGGCAAGGGCAAAGTACGCCGCGCCCGGCTGTACTATCTGCGCGATTTGAAGGGCAAGGCGGCGCGCATCAAGCGCGCAGGACGCGAAGAAGTGGTTGCCGCTGCGGCGACCGCGGGCACCGAAGCGAAAGCTTAAGCCGCAGTACTCGATTTTCACGCGAATCAACGAACAAAAGCCCCGGGCAACCGGGGCTTTTGTTTTGGTGGTGATGGAGTCGCCCTGTTGACATTCAACAGGAAGGAGCATATCCTCCTGTTGTTTATCTAAAGGAGACAATATGGCTCCTCCGCGCGGAGAAGTTCTGCAAGGCACGCTCGACCTCATTGTTCTGCAAACGCTGCATGCTATGGGCCCGCTGCACGGCTACGGCATTGCTCAGCGCGTCCAACAAGTCTCCGAGGACTTGCTGAAGCTGAACCAAGGCACCCTTTATCCCGCCCTGCTGCGGCTGGAGCAACGCGGCTGGATTACTTCCAAATGGGGCGCTTCCGAAAACAACCGCAAGGCGAAGTTTTACTCGCTGACGCGGACCGGGCGCAAACAATTACTCGCGGAAACGGAGAGTTGGGAGCGCATGACCGCGCTCATGACTCGCCTTCTTGGCGGTACGGAAGGTGCCTGAGGTGGAGTGGCTTCGCATTTTCGGCGCGCGCTTGCGCGGGCTCTTCCACAAACCTCAATTAGACCATGAACTTGAGGCCGAACTCCGAGCGCACCTGGAGTCGCTTACGGAGGAAAACATTCGGCGCGGCATGAATCCCAAAGAAGCAGCGCACGCCGCGCGGCGCGAATTCGGCGGCGTCGAACAGACCAAAGAACTCTATCGCGAACGGCGGGGATTGCCGTTCCTGGAAACGCTCTTGCAGGACGTACGCTACGCCCTGCGCATGCTGCGCAAGAGTCCAGGCTTCACGGCAGTCGCCGTCCTCACTCTGTCGCTCGGCATCGGCGCGAACACGGCGATTTTCAGCGTCATGGAAGCAGTCCTTTTGCGTCCGCTGCCCTTTCCGCATCCCGAGCAGCTCGCGATGGTTTGGGAGGACGTTCATCTCCCTCACTATCAGAACGACCAAGACACCCCGGCGCCCGGAAATTTCGCGGACTGGAAAAATCGCAACACGGCATTCAGCGGGATGGCGGCAATCAGCTATCGCAGCTGGAATTTGACGGGGACTGGCGAGCCCGTGCGCATCGAAGGCGAAGCCTTCTCCGCTGACATTTTTTCTGTCTTGGAATCTCATCCGATACTCGGCCGCGCATTTACCGCAGAAGAAGATCGCCCGGGCGCCGCTCAAGTCGCTCTGCTTGGCTACGGTCTCTGGGCCAATCGTTTTGCCGCCGATCCCAGCATGATTGGGCGCATCATTCGATTGGACGAAGAGAGCTACACGGTCATTGGCATCATGCCGCAGGGATTTCGCTTTCCTGATCCAGACGACCAGCTCTATGTTCCGCTTGCGCTTACGGGGGAGCAAGTCGCCAACCACGGCAGCCATTTTCTCCGCGTTGTCGCCCGGCTCAAACCCGGTGTGATGCTGTCACAAGCTCAGTCTGAAATGGAAGTCATCGCGCAGCATCTGACCACCCAATACCCGAACTCCAACACAGGCGTGGGCGCCAGGCTTATTTCCCTGCAGGACCAGCGCGCCGGGAACATGCGGCGGCCTCTCCTGATGCTTTCCGGTGTGGCCGGTTTGCTTCTCCTGATGGTCTGCGCGAACGTCGCCAACCTGCTCCTGGCGCGCGCCTCGGTCCGTGGCCGCGAGCTGGCTATTCGCTCGGCGCTCGGAGCCAGCCGCGCGCGCGTCCTCCGCCAGCTTGTCGTGGAGAGCCTTCTCCTTTCCTTTCTCGGCGGCGTGCTCGGCCTCGCCTTCGCGTTTTGGGGAATCAACGTTCTTCGCGGATACGCCCCCGCCGAACAAAATCTCGCCGAAGTTCACCTGAATGCCCTCGTCGGGGCGTTCAACTTCGGCGTTTCGCTTCTGGCCGGGCTCATCTTCGGGCTATTCCCGGCATTCCAGTCTGCGCGCGGCGAAGTTGCCGGCAAATTGAAAGAAGGAGGTCGCGAATCCGCTCCCATCGGACGTGTGCGCGCCCGCGGTCTTCTCGTCGTCGTGGAAATGGCGCTTGGCGTCATCGTTCTGATTGGCGCGGGTCTGCTGCTGCGAAGCTTTGTTCGTCTTGAGCAGATTCCTCTCGGATTTCGGCCAGACAACGTGCTCACGGTGAGAGTTATTCTTCGCGGGCCGCGCTACTCGGGCCTGCCCGAGCGCACGGGTTTTTACAGGCAGGCTGTTCAGCGAATGCAGTCTCTGCCCGGAGTTCGGAGTGTTGGCGGAATCAGTTTTCTTCCGCTCACCATGCAGGGCCGCACTACCGGTATCGCCATGGAAGGCCAGCCGCCTCCGGCTCCGGGGCAGGTGCCGTTCGCGGATTTCCGCTCCGTCTCTCCCGGTTATTTCGCGACAATGGGAATCCTGCTGCTGCAAGGGCGTGATTTTTCCTGGGATGACGCGCCACAATCCCCGTTCGTTGTGATCGTGAGCCAGACCATGGCGCAGAACTTTTGGCCCCATGGCGATGCCATCGGCAAGCGCATCAAGCTTGGCGGCGTAAACAGCGGCGCACCGTGGGTCACCGTCGTTGGAATCGTTTCGGACGTGCATCAGCTCGAGCTCATTGGCCTGCCGCGCCCGGCCATGTATCTTCCCGCTTCCCAGGACGCCGGAACGGGCGACACTTTGCGCGATTGGGTGATTCGCGCCTCCGGCGACCCCACCACACTAGCGTCAGCCGTTCGTTCTGCGGTCTGGGCCATTGACCCCACGCTTCCCATTTCGCGCATTCAGACCATGGAGAGCGTGCGTTCCAGCTATTTAGGTCCACAGCAATTCAACCTTACTTTGGTTGCGCTATTTGGCGCTCTGGCGCTGATTCTGGCTGGCGCGGGATTGTACGGCGTGGCTGCCTATTCCGTTGCGCAACGCAGGCGTGAAATCGGCATTCGCATGGCGATGGGAGCGCAGGCAAACGACGTTCTTCGTCTCGTTCTCGGTTATGGAACGAAGCTTGCGGTTCTCGGTCTTGCGGTTGGCAGCCTCGCTGCACTTGTTCTTACGCGGCTGGTTTCTACCCTGCTCTACGGCGTCAGTGAACACGACCCGCTCACATTCGCGGGTGTTGCCGTTCTGCTGGCTTCTGTGGCAGTGATCGCTTCTTATATTCCTGCGCGGCGAGCTATGCGTGTCGACCCGTTGGTCGCCCTGCGCTGCGAATAGGACATGAAAAAACTAGTTGGACATCGTGGTCTCGTTCGTCACGCGGCGTGCTAGAATTCCACGCGAATGAGCCGACTCTGCTCCACCCGTTTCGAGCGAGCGGCGCGCAAACTCGGCTGGATGCGCATCGCCGGCATTGATGAAGCCGGACGCGGCGCGCTCTTTGGCCCGGTGGTTGCCGCTGCGGTGATTCTCAATCCCAGGCGGCGCATTGTCGGCCTGGACGATTCGAAAAAGCTTACTTCCGAACGGCGTGAGGAACTCGCACCGCGCATCCGTGAACACGCTTTCGCCTGGGCCGTCGCCGAAGTGGACGCCCAGCGCATCGACGCATGGAACATTTACCAAGCGTCGCGCCAGGCGATGACCGCCGCCCTGGAGCGACTGGCGATTTCGCCCGATTATTTGCTCATTGACGCGATGCAACTGGATGTTTTGATCGAGCAGAAATCGTTGATCAGGGGCGATGCCCGCAGCATTTCCATCGCGGCAGCCTCCATCCTCGCGAAAACGCACCGGGACATGCGCATGCAAGAGTGGGACGCCGTCTATCCGCAGTACGGCCTGGCGCGCCACAAGGGCTATGGCACGCCAGACCACCTTGAAGCCCTGCGGCAATACGGCCCGACCCCGCTCCACCGCTATTCCTTTGCGCCTGTGCGCGAATCCGGGTGCTGGGCCACCGGCGCGACCCAAGTGCAGCTCCCTCTTGAGAATTAGGGTTGATCCCTGGTGCGAGAGCAGAAAAAGTTCCCAGGCGCTTCGCCTCGTTTTCGCCTGCAAATTTCCTGAAAGGAAAGGGGATAACTGCCTGCTCACACTAGGCCCGGCGTACGTTGACTTGCCTTTTTCCGGCCTGATAGCGTAACGAGGTAGCGTTGTGAGCCGTTCTGCTACCGCTACAATTTGAGGAGAATCTGTGGGACAGACTCCGAGGGGAGATTTGTCCCTGTTCGCGCATGGCCTATAACAAGAGCAAGTACGTCGAAGCCGCACAAAAGCTGCTGAACCAGGGCAAAGTCGCCCAGGCCATAGCCGAATACCAGAATATTCTGAAGTACGAGCCTCGCGATCAGGTCACGCTGATGACCATCGGCGAGCTGTATATCCGCCAAGGCGAGACGTTTCAGGCCATCGACTACTTCGAACGCCTGGCGCAGATTTTCGTCGGCGACGGATTCCTGACAAAAGCAATTGCGGTCTACAAACGCATCGCCAAGCTCGCTCCCGAAGAGATTCGCCCCCTCGAAAAGCTCGCCGACCTCTACGTTCAGCAAGGCGTAATGAGCGAAGCCCGGCCGCTTTTCCTGCAACTGGCGGAGATTCATCTGAAGAACAATCGCCAGCCGGAAGCGGTTGGCCTGCTGAAAAAACTTCTGCAGGCGGAACCCGATAATCTCCGCATCCAGATCCGCCTGGCCGATTTGTACCAGGCCATGGGTCAGACTCGTGACGCCATCGAGGCTTACGTTTCTGCTTCGCAGCGGGCGCTGGCCCGCGGTGACCAGGCGGAAAGCGAGAGGCTTGCGGACAAGGCGCTGAAACTCGAGCCTAACAATCTGGCCGCCGTCATCGTCAAAGCGCGGTCGCATTCTTCTCAGGGCAATCACGCCAAGGCCGAGCAGCTCCTGGAACAGGTGGCTGATCTTGAGAAGGGCGGCGAACAGACGGAACTCCTGCTCGACCTTTATCTGAAGAACTCCGATTGGGACCAGGCCACGGCTCTTGCGCATCGTGTATTTGAAGCGGACCAGAAAAATTTTGGACCGATGCAAAAGGTCGTGGAATCGCTGCTGCAATCCGGAAACCCGGAAAAAGCCGTGGAGATCCTGGAAAAATCTCGGCTGCCCATGATCGACGCCGGCGAACACGAGGTCGTCGGGAAACTGCTCAACGAGCTGGCGTCAAGCATGCCTGGTTCCATCCAGCCGCTCGAATGGCTCGTGGAGTTGTATGGCCGCACCAGCGATTCCTTTCGCTTGCCCGATGCGTTGGCGCATTTGGGAGACGCACTGGTTGCCGCCCACCAATGGGAGCGGGCAAAGAAGACCTTTGAACAGCTCGTCGAGCGCGATCCGGAGAGCGATTCGGCAAAACGCAGACTCAACGGCGTGCTCAAAAAGATGGGACTTTTGGCACCGGGCGAAGCTGCTGAGGAGCTTCCCGAGGAAGATTTGCGGGCGGAGATTCTGAAACCTCCCGCCGCCAAACTGCCTGTCGAGGACGAAGAATCCGCTCCCGAACCACCGGCCAAGCCTGTGGTCACGTCCACCGAGGCTGGGCTTGACGAAGAGACGCAAAAATTCATCGCTCAGTCGCTCACCGACGTGGACCTTTTCGCGAGCTATGGCCTGACGCAGAAAGCGATTGGATTGCTCGAGGCCATTCTGCGCCGCGCGCCCCGCCACACGCCGACACTCGAGAAATTGCTCGACTTCGTTCTAGGCGCGGGGGATGACCGGCGCACCGCCGAACTCGCCGCGCAATTGGAACAGATCCATAGCGAAACAGGCGACAAGCGCAGCTCGGAACGATTCGGGGAATTGCGCCGCCGCTTCCAGCGCGCCGCTGGTTTGACGGACGAAGAATTGGCGATTGCAGTTCCACCGGCACAACCCGCGGCTCCCCAGGCCGCGGAGCCTGAGCCGACGGATGGCTCGATACCGGAAATCGCCGCCGAACCAGCGCCGGAGGAACCCGCTCCCGTAGCGGCACCGTCGCCCCCGGTAGAGAAAGTGCGCCCCAAGCCAGTCGAAGTAAACGCCGCGCAGGCGCAGGCCGAGGTGCAGGAAGTCGATCTTTCGGACGAGTGGGCGACCCTGCTCGAAGAGACGCGGCCCAGTGAGGCGAAGGTTGCGCCCTCTGCCAAAGCGCCGGCGAAGCCTCCGGGTGGAGCCACGCGTCAGACGAAGCCTGGGGAAGTGGAAGAGTTTGAGATTGGCGAGGAACCGCTGATCGCTCCGCCGGCAGATGTACCGGGAGTCGCTGCGTTTGAGGTTGCCGATGCTGCTCCCGCAACTCCACTCCGACCGGAACCTATTGCCGAAAAAACGAAGGCAAAGCCCGTGGCGGCAAAGCCTAAACAGGAACCACCGGCCAAAGCTCCGCAGAAGCCTCCTCAGATCAGCGAGCCCGAATTCGAATTGGAGCAGGAATATGAGCTCGTGCTGGAGGCGGAGCCTCTGGTCCCCGCGTACGACCAAAGGCCGCCCGATAAACCGCTTGCTCCACCCGCGCCGGTCGCGCAGAACACTGCGTCATCGCCGCCTTCGGGTAGCAGTTTTGCCTCGGATCAGTTCCTTGCGGATCTTGCCAACGAAATCGATCAGCTCGGCATTGGCGAGCTCGCGCCGGCTTTCTCGGGATCCACGCCGAATGCTCAACCAACGCCTCCATCGAAACCGGTAGTGACGCCCGCGCATTCCAGCGAGTCCGGCCCGCTCAAGGAAGTATTCGACGAATTTCGCGCCGAACTGGGCGAGATGGGCGCGGAACACGAAGACCTCGAAACGCACTACAACCTGGGCATCGCGTTTCGTGAAATGGGGCTCCTCGAAGAAGCGATCAGTGAGTTCCAGAAAGTCGCCAAGGCCACAGATAGCGGGCGCGCCTTCCGCTACACCATGCAGTGCTGCACGCTTCTGGGCCTGGCCTTCATGGAGAAGGGCCAGCCCGCCATCGCGGCGATTTGGTATGAGCGCGCTCTGAAGACTCCCGGCAATGATCCGGAAAGCACCCTCGCGTTGCGGTATGATTTGGGCGTAGCTCAGGAATCGGCGGGCGAGCCTGGAGCGGCGCTGAAAAGTTTCTCCCAGGTCTACGCGATGAACATCGACTACCGTGACGTGGCCGAGCGCATCGCCGCCCTTCAGAAGCCCATCCGGTGATCCTGAACCTTTCCTGACAGGACGGATTCCTTAAGCCCATGAACCGGGTTTATCGCGCACTGCTGGTCGTTCTTGCGTTCGAAATGGGCGCCATGCTCCTTTATCTGCCATGGTCCGGCTATTGGGAGCAGAATTTCTTTCTCAGCCACTACCCCTCGCTCATGCCCATCGTGCTTCATCCGTCGTTTCGCGGGGCGGTCAGCGGCATCGGCGTTTTAGATATTCTCCTGGCGATCGGCTGGATCGGTTCGCGCCCGGGGCCTGATCGTGTCCCACCTCAATAACCCATCTCGCGGCATGCTCCTCTGCTACGTGACGGACCGGCACAGTCTTGCCGCAACTGAATCTGGAGACTCAAACAAAAGCCTCTCGTCGAAGATCGAGGCCGCCGCAGCCGCAGGCGTCGATTGGATACAGATTCGCGAGAAAGATCTTTCGGGGAGAGACTGCGCGTTGCTCACCCGAGAAGCTTTGCAACGGGCCGCGAAATCGCAAGCCGGCAACGCCGCTCGAACGCACATTATCGTCAACGATCGACTGGACATCGCGCTCACCGAGAACGCCGACGGCGTGCACCTTGGCGAAAAGAGCTTGCCGGTCGCGGAAGCCAAACGGCTTGTTGTGGACCGCGGCGCGCGGAACAATTTTGTCATTGGCGTTTCCTGCCACTCGCTGGAGGCGGCTAGATCGGCCGCGCGCGACGGCGCGGACTATCTTTTTCTTGGCCCCGTTTTCGCCACGCCATCGAAGGCGGCGTTCGGCGCGCCCCAGGGCCTTGAACGTCTTGCCACAGTGTGCCGGGCGGTCTCGATCCCGGTGCTGGCCATCGGCGGAATTACGCTGGAGAAGGCGTCCGCTTGTCTCGCGGCCGGTGCGTCGGGGATCGCGGCCATTCGCCTTTTTCAGGATGCCCAGGACATTTCCTCTCTTGCACGGTCGCTGCGAAAGCTGGTGGGCTGATCAGCGCTCCATCAAACGGCGGAGCAGCCGTATCTGGCCGGCATGATAGATGTCGTGAAACGCGACGCCGTAAAGCTGTTTCAGAAATTTCGCGCCACGCGGCGTGCGCAATACTTCCGAGACGGTCTGACGCAAGGCCCGGTGCTCACGCTCGAGTAATTTCTTGTCGGCATTCCATGCGGCTTCCTTTAACTTGCCCGGTTCCGGGCGGGGGAAGAAATTGCTTCCTTTCAGGACGAACGAGCCGCGCTTTCCGCCTTCGATTCTGCGGCGCACGGCGTATTTCCAATACGCGGCATGGAGCATCACTTCCCAGATGTTGTGCCGGCCCGGTCCGGGGCGCCAAGCGGCTTGTTTGGCGGTGACTCCCTTGATGGATTGCGAGAGGTTCGGTCCATGCCAGGTCTTTTTTTCGTAGGCTTCGTCGAGAAGCGCGAGCGCGAGGTTTGCGGAATCCACGGTGGCCTCCTGCGGGCATCGTAGCATCGGAGGACGCTTTGGGGGATAGGGGTTGGCGAGCGAGCCGGGCAGAGTTCCAGAATGGAAATTGGATGACATAGTCCGGAACCGAGGGGCCCCCACTAATATGCGACGTGAGCGGAATCCCGTCGTCATGCACGCTGAGGGCGTAAGTCCACATCTTCATTTTAGGGAGACTGCTCGTCAAATCGTCCACGTCTTTGGGCACAGGAGCCTTCTGCGAGAATTCACGAACTGGTTTGAAGTGAACGCCGTCTTTCCAAAACACATCTAGATGGAGCGAACTCATGAATTCGGCGGTTGGCTCAGTTGGGTCTTTTTTTTGCTTGCAGCTTGCACCGAAGGCGTCAATCGCAATGGTGATGTTTCCTGGAAAGTACGCAACAGACCGAGAACCCCTGCGAAATTCGATACCGGTTGGAGTCTCTCTCTTCTGTAAACCCTGAAGGAAATCGTCCAACGCTATTGTGCCGCCAAACACCAAACAAAATCTGCCCTCCGCAGCAGGCTGGGAAGCGAATCGAAGCTCGCGCCCGCGAACTTCCTCAGCTCAGTCCAGTGACCAAGGCCAGACGATCAGGAATACGAGCATGACCCGAGTTGCGCGTGCCCTCGTCGAGTTATTAAAAGATACGCTATTTCGGCTCATGGCGAAGATGGCGGAGATGGGAGATGGGATGGGAGATGGGGACAGGCGAGAACTTTCCCTTTCCTTGAAACTTCGAGTCATTACGAGCCAAACGGGCCATGTCAGATAGGTATCAGAAAACGCCTCGTCTGTCCCCGATTTCCCCTCCGTGTTGTTTTGATTTGTGAATGTGCGAAAGCTCCCTCGTTCGATTGAGGGGAGCTTGAAAGATTCCAGATTCGTCGTCCTGGACCACGTGCCCGTTGGAACGTCCGAACGTTGGAAGGTTCGGACGAAAGAGAAGAGAGATTTCTCCCTGCGGTCGAAATGACGGCGAGAGAGTAGCAGGCTGGATGGTAGCGGGTGCTGCTGTTCGTGCGCTAACGACCGTGGCGGAGGTAGTCGTCGGTTTTGTTGAGCCAGTCTTCGCGGGGGGGATTGAAGACGTCGAGGTCGACGGTATCTTCGACGGCCCAGGCTTCGTGGGGCAGGTGCGGCGGGATGCAGAGGACTTCGCCGGCGCGGACGACGATTTCGCGGCCATCAATGGCAAATTTCAGGGCGCCTTCGAGGATGTAGGTTACTTGCTCGTTGTGATGGTGATGCAATGGGACGTGCGCGCCTTTCTTCAGCAGCACGCGCGCCAGCATAATCTTGTCGCCGACTACCATTTCGCGGTCGATGAGCGGATTCAATTGCTCGCGCTCGACGTTTTTCCATGCGACATGCTTTGATTTCGCCGGGGTGCTCATTGCGGTTCTCCATCCTCTACTTGCTGAGTCCACAAGCATCGAAAACGTGGCAAATGCGGGCTTGCCGAAAGGAAATCTTATCACTTCGCGGCGAACAGTACGTGAATGCAGTCTATCCTTGACGCCGCCTTTCCTGGGGGAGACGATGGTTCAGGGCACTTCGCGCGTAACCTGCAGGTTCTTCTTACCGTCTAATGGTTAGGGTCGCGCCCCGTGAGGGGATGAATTATGACTTCCCGCAAACTGGTTCCTTTCCTTTTCGTCATTCTGTTGAGTTCGCTCTTCGTGAGCGCGCATCCGGCGGTGGCCGATTCCAGCCATGCCCGGATCATTCGGCTGAGCCTGGTTCAGGGCGACGTGCGATTCGCGCGGCAGACGCACGGCGACCCTCTCTCCGATTCGAGCGCCACGTGGGAGACGGCTGGACTGAATTTGCCAATCCGCCAGGGATACGTTCTTGCCACGGATAAAGGCCGCGCCGAGGTGGAATTCGAGAACGGCGCGATGGCTTTCCTGAAAGAAAACACCGTCCTGGAGTTCTACGACCTCTCGTTGAATGATTCCGCGCGAACGACGCGCCTGGTTCTCCGGCAGGGGAGCGCTTCGTTTTATGTGAACCCTGCTGGCGGCGACTACTTCAGCGTTACGGGCGGGGACTTCACCGTAGAGGCCGAGCACCGCGGCACATTCCGGGTGGATAATTACGACGACGGCAGCACGGTCGAGGCTTACCAGGGCCGCGTGACCGTTTTACACAATAAGAACACGACGCGGCTCGAAAAGGGCCAGTCGCTTTCGATGAAGGCAGGGGATGATTCTTCGCTGAGCGTCGGGCGTCTTCCCGTTGAAGATGACTTCGATCGCTGGGTCTCCGGGCGCATCGACAGCGTCTCGACGGCTACGAGCGCGGCGCTGCAGTACACAGGTTCGCCCTATTACGCGCCGGGATTCGCTGATCTGTATACCTATGGCGCGTTTTCCAGCTGTGGGTCGTACGGATACGGCTGGAGACCGTTCGGAGCGGGCCTTGGCTGGTCTCCCTTTACGAATGGTCAATGGATCACGGATCCCGGTTTTGGCTGGACGTGGGTGAGCTATCAACCGTGGGGCTGGGCTCCGTATCACTATGGAGGATGGCTCTTCGACTCTTCCTGCGGCGGGTGGTTTTATTCGCCGCCGGTTCTATATGGGTATCCGGGATACGGAGTCGTTCCGCGAAGGGGTATCCCGCGCGTTAATCCTCCACATCCCATCTATCGGCCGGTGACGGGAGTGTTTGTTCGCCAGGGCGGAAAAGTGGGCATCGTGCCCATGCATCCGCTCGACCAGAAGGGCAAGACACCGCTGAATCTGGAGCGTGGTGTTTTCTCTAACGTGGGAACGAGGGGTTCGACCGTGGAGGTTATCCCCGTCGAGCGCGGGCAAAAATGGGAAGCGCTGAAGTCTGCGCCGCGCGAAAGCTTGAGCGGCGGCCTTGTTGCCGCCGCGCCGCCGGCTCGCGTTTCAAGGTCGGTCGTCGAGGGCAAGTCCGGAATTCGAGGCGTGTCTGTCGATAGTCATTCCACGATTGCTTACGATCCGCGCGAGCACCGCTTCGTCAATACCAATTCGCCCGCGGCTCCGTCTTCGGCGGCTTCGTCTGCCGGGAAGAGTAGCGAGATGCGCGTTGAAAATGGACGGACTGCAGCCACCAGTTCGACGCCGACGGTCGTCATGCCGCCGCGCACTCCTGTTGCTCCTCCCGCGACGCGGAGCGCTTCGTCACCGCCGGCACGCAATAGTGTTCCGCCGCCAGCGCCGCGCTACTCGGGCGGCGGCGAACGCGGGGGTTCCAGCGCCAGCAGTAGAGGCGGTAGCTGGGGCGGGTCCGGCTCTTCGAGCGGCAGCAGCGCGGGCCGATCGTCGCCATCACCATCTCCCGCTCCTTCGGCATCGTCTTCGCATCCGTCTTCCGGCGGCGGCCGCCCGCACTAGTCGAGGCTGAAACAATTGTAGAACCGGCTCCCCGAGGGGGGAGCCGGTTTTCTTTGCGCAGCACCAATTCGCGATTCGGGCCCGTCAGGAAAAAATTATTCCGGCGTAGCCGACGACTGCATTGCGGTCGCCGGACACATCCGCGGACGTCGCGTACTTCACCAGTTCCGATTTTTTTACGCTGAGTGCGTTTAGTGCGGTGAGCATGGCTGTCGCAGGTCCAAGCCCGCACATGGAAATTTCATGGTTACGGCAGGTGTCATACAGCCTACGCGGTTGCAGTGCCAGCAACTCTTCGATGGCTTTGCGGTCTTTTATGCGCGTGGTGGCGTCATCCTCGTAATGATTCAAGTCCGAGGTCGTCAAGAGCAGGACATTTTCTTTTGAGGCCTCAAGCACGCGCGCGATCGCTTCTCCCACGCCCACCAGAGATTCGAATTGCAGGGTTCCCAGGGCCACGGGAACAAAGGTGAAGTCCGGCGCCAGCACCTGAAGGAACGGCAACTGAACTTCCAGGGAATGTTCCGCGCTGTGCGCCACACTGTCTTCGCACAGCAGCGGGCATGCCTTTTTGAGCGCTTCCGCGAGTGGCTCGTCTATCCGCGCGTCGCCCAAAGGGGTGCGCCACGCGCCGCTCGAAAGGATCGCCGCCGCCTCGCCGTGTGGATAATGCCGCACGCCGAGAATAATGATTTTGGCGGGCGGCGCAATCCGCGCGAGCACCGCACCGGCTACGTGTCCCGAATAAACGTAACCGGCGTGCGGAACAAGGCAGGCACCCACACGAACAGGGGGCTTAGCCGGATCGCTGACAACACATTTGTGAATCAGTGCCGTTAGTTCCGCAGGATGGGAGGGATAAAAGCGTCCGGCAACGGCAGGAAGGCGAAGCATGTTGCGGCCCCGCGAATCAAATGGGCTTAGAGGGTTTCCCTTTGAACTTGATCGCTTTCGAAGTAGCGGGCTCGTAAAAAACCGTCACTTTATCGCCGTATTGGTAGCCACCCTTTTCGACGATTTTCTGCATTTTCGCGGAGGCGGCTTCCGAAAGAGGGAACGTCCTGATGGCTAAGTCGTTCCCTTTGGCGCGCACGGTGATCTGCGCGTTGGTTGCGTTCATCACGAAGCCTTCAAACTTATCCAGTCCGGTCTGCTTGGGTTTTGGCTTCACCGCGGCGACGATGATCGGCACAGCGGTATCAACGATAATCGGCGTGGTTATCGGATCCTGCGCAGCAGCAGGCGAGGGGAAAATGCCAGCAGCCGCAAGCATCAGCGGCAGTCCGAACCCGGCAATTTTAACGAATCTCTTCATTCCGAGTCGTCCGTGGCAATCCGCAGTGATTTCAAGAATCGCACGTCCTGGGGCGTCATAGAGAGGCGGGGGGCCGGCTTCTTGTCATTCTCTTCCGAGAGAGATTCCTGATCCACCTGGATGCGAAGGGACTCGAGGAAGCGGCGGTCTTGTGGACTCAATTTTGCGGCTTCGGCCGCGGCCGCGTCACGCTTTGCCAGACCGATGGTGGCGTCGAGCTTCAACACGATATCGTAGCCGTGCGCGCGCACTCCGGCAATTGCACCCGTGATCCGGTCGGAATCGGACACCGTGTCATTGATGGCGTGTCCCAGTTCACGGAGCAAATTCTTCAGGTGATCGTCGAGTTGCAAGGCGTCGTCTCCCGTACTTCTCTGGCCATTCTAGGCCCAGGTATTGTTGGATACAAGAGAGCTTCGCTTCGTTGTCTCTAATCCGTCCACAGTACCATTGTTCAGGTGCTAAGGACGCCGGGCGCGGTAGTCTCCACGTTCGGAGGTCGGCCGGGTTTGCGCTAAGATGCTCTTATGTCAACGGCCACGAACGCTGCTACGGCGTCGCAGCAGGGCGGTTTCCGGCGGCTCTGGCGCGCGCTCCGCCAGCTTTTTCATGAAGCCATTGCGGCGGTCTTTGCCGTTCTTGCGTTGGGTTGGTTTAACGCCGCGCTGCGCGCGTGGACACGCGACGTCGCCCGCTGGCTCATCGGCTTGGCCATTGCCATAGCTCTATTGTTTGCGTTTTTTGCCGTGACTTCGTTCCGCAGGGCCCGCAAATTGTAAGGCCCCAACGCGGCCGGGGTGACTTTGAGTGTTTGTCCGGTCCAAGAAGGAGTTCATTTTATGGCCGATACCAAAACCAAATCCGCTAGTCCCGCCGAACGCAAAGAGAAATTCACTACACTCTCTGGCCTCCCCGTCGATCGACTGTATACGGAAGAAAATCTTGCCGGCTGGGACGCCGAATCCGCTCTCGGTTATCCCGGCGAATTTCCCTTCACTCGCGGCATCTATCCCACGATGTACCGCGGCCGATTCTGGACCATGCGCCAGTACGCGGGCTTCGGCACTGCCATCGAATCCAACCAGCGCTACCGCTATCTCCTGAGCAAGGGACAGGCCGGCCTTTCCGTCGCGTTCGATCTCCCCACGCAGATTGGCATGGATTCCGACCATGCGCTGGCCCTCGGTGAAGTTGGCAAAGTTGGCGTGGCGATTGATTCGCTCGAAGATATGGAAACGCTCTTCGACGGTATTCCGCTCGAAAGAGTCTCCACTTCGATGACTATCAACGCCACGGCCGCGATTCTTCTCTGCCTTTATGTCGCGGTTGCAAAGCGGCAAGGCGCCAGCCTGCAGAAACTCTCCGGCACCGTGCAGAATGACATTTTGAAGGAATACATCGCCCGCGGGACTTACATCTATCCCGTGCGCCCGGCGATGCGAATTGTCACCGATACTTTTGCGTGGTGCCGCGACCAGCTTCCCAAATGGAACACCATCTCGATCTCCGGGTATCACATCCGCGAGGCCGGCTCGACCGCCGTACAGGAAGTGGCGTTCACGCTCGCCGACGGCATCGCCTACGTCCAGGCCGCGCTAGACGCCGGGCTCCGCGTCGATGAATTCGCGCCGCAGCTTTCTTTTTTCTTCAACGCGCACAGCGATCTGCTCGAAGAAATTGGCAAGTATCGCGCCGCGCGCCGCCTGTGGGCGAAAATCATGGTGGAACGTTTTGGTGCGAAAGATCCGCGCTCTTTGATGCTGCGTTTCCACGCGCAGACCGCCGGTTCTTCGCTCACCGCGCAGCAGCCGGAAAACAACATCGTTCGCGTGGCCATTCAGGCGCTCGCGGCCGTTCTCGGCGGCTGCCAATCCCTTCACACCAATTCCATGGACGAAGCGCTGGCCTTGCCTACCGAGGACGCCGCGCTGATCGCTCTGCGCACGCAGCAAATTCTTGCCAACGAAACCGGCGTCGCCAACACCGTCGACCCTGTCGCGGGCTCCTACGCCATCGAATCGCTCACCAACGAAATCGAGAAGGGTGCTCTCGAATACATCGAAAAAGTGGATTCGATGGGAGGAATGTTGCGCGCCATTGAAGCAGGCTTCGTCCAGGGGGAAATCCAGAAAGCCGCTTACGAGTTCCAGCGGGCCGTCGAGAAAAAAGATCAAATCGTGGTTGGAGTGAACGATTTCGTCGCGGAAGAGGAGCGCAACATTCCCATTCTGCGCATTGACGAGGAAATGGAGCGCTCCCAGATTGTCCGACTGAACGCCCTGCGAGCCAAACGTGACTCCGCGCGCGCCAAGGCCGCGCTCGCCGAACTCCAGCGCCGCGCTGGCACGACTGAGAATCTTCTTCCGGCCATCCTCGCCGCCGTCGAAGCCTACGCCACTATCGGCGAAATTTCCGACGCCCTTCGCCGCGTGTTCGGCGAATACCAGGAGTCCGTCGTCATCTGACGCGTATGCCGCGCCGGCAAAATGTATAAATTTCCGCGGGCTCGCGGCGTGTGCACGCTCTTCGGAGACGGGCCGTAGTATTGTTTCCGTTCCGTCCAAGAATTGTCATGAAGCTCATTCTCGCTTCCGCATCGGTACGCCGCGCCGAAATTCTCCGGGACGCTGGTTTCTCATTCACGACGCTCTCATCCGCCGTTGACGAAACGCCATACCCCGGCGAATCCGCCCACGTCCTGGTTGAGCGTCTGGCCGTGGCCAAGGCCGAACTCGTGGCAGCGCGCGCTGCTGGCCCGGCCATCGTCATCGGCGCCGATACCGAGGTCACCCTTGAAGGCCACATCTTCGGCAAGCCGCGTTCTTCGGACGATGCCCGCCATATGTTAGAGAGGCTATCCGGCCGTACGCACGCCGTCCTCACCGGTGTGGCTCTGATTCGCCTTCCCGACGCCGAGCGACTCACTTTCGTCGAGTCCACGCTGGTGCACTTCGCCATGCTGCCGGCTGAAGAAATCTACCGCTATCTTGCGACTGGCGAGCCCCACGACAAAGCCGGCGGCTATGCCATTCAAGGTTACGCCGGACGGTTCATTCCTCGCATCGAAGGCTGTTACTTCAACATTGTCGGCTTGCCGCTGGCCCGTCTGTATCACGCCCTCATCGCTCTCGGCTGGTCGGAAGACTAACTGGCAGTATTCGCGACGTTCCCTCGTCGTCAGCCAAGTGGATCGTTCTTTCCAGGAACGCGCGCGAGCAACCGCTTCCGCCTTATAATCTCGCCCATGGGCAATTCTCCTCGAGAGTGGGCAGACGGTTCCGCGGTTCGCCTGGACCGCCAGGACCCTTACCTGCGCCTGCAATCGGTGACCATTTACGTTCGCGATCTCGAACTCAGCCTGAATTTCTACCTCGAACAACTCGGCTTCCAATTGATCTTTGACGCCCGCGTTCAACCCGATCGTCGTTTTGTGACCGTTGCCCCTCCGGACGGCACCGCAAACCTTACGCTGGTCGCGCCAGAGCCAGGCTCGGAACAATACAAGCTCATTGGCCGGCCTGCGCCGGTCACGTTTGTCACTGAGGATGTGATTGTGAAATACCGCGAATGGACCAAGCGCGGAGTTCGCTTTCAGTTCGCGCCACGGCTGAAACGCCTCAAGTATGAAGTGCATGTGCGAGCTCCGCGTTCTGAGGACGCATCAGCGCCCAGCGCGGAGCAGGCTCCAATTTGGGGTGGCGTTTTTACCCGCTTCAGGGATCTCGACGGCAATTCCTTTTCGCTGATGAGCTTCGATGAGGTGACCAACGCCGTCGAAGCACAACGCCGCGCGCTTGCCGAGAGGCTGGAATCCGAGCGCCGTGCTTCGCAAGAACTCGAAATTGCGAAACAGGTCCAGGCCAGGCTCTTCCCACAGTCGCAACCGGCCCTGAAGACTCTTGAATATGCGGGCCTTTGTATTCAAGCACGCAAAGTCGGCGGTGATTATTATGACTTCCTGGATCTCGGCAAGGCGCGCCTCGGGCTTGTCATCGGCGACATTTCAGGAAAGGGAATCGCCGCCGCTCTCTTGATGGCCAACTTGCAAGCCAATCTGCGCAGCCAGTGCGCCATCGCCCTGGATCAGCCGCAGCGCCTCTTGCGCTCGGTGAACCAGCTCTTTTGCGACAATACGCCAGACGGCGCTTTCGCCACGCTCTTCTTCGCGGAATATGACGACACCGCGTGCCGCTTGCGTTACGCAAATTGCGGACATCTCCCGGCTCTGCTGCTCCGCAAAGATTGCAGCGTGGAACGGCTCGATGCCACGGCCACGGTGCTGGGAATCTTCAAGGATTGGGATTGCGAAATCGGGGAATGCCAGCTCCGCCCGGGAGACACGCTCGCCCTCTACACTGATGGAATCACCGAATCCTACAACTCCGCTGATGAGCAATTTGGCGAGCAGCGCCTGATCGAAGCGTTGCAGCGGCATTGTGAAGCCTGTTCGCAAGCAGCGCTCGCTGCGATCGTCGACGAAGTTCAGCGCTTCAGCCCTCACGAGCAGCACGACGACATTACCCTCATCGTCGCCAAACATCGAGGGAGCTAATTTCGGTCCATTGGACTTCGTGTGCGCTGCTACTCCGTGACAAACGACCTCCTGAATCGTCAATAGAGCAGGGCTCTGCCGAATCGTGTTCGGACTGCGGACGGGTCCGCCAAATAGCGGCCTAGGGAACCTACGGCGACTCAAGTGCGTAAGGTAGGGAGAGGTGTTCTATGCAAAGCCTGCCAGGCAATTTTAGGTACGCGCTGCGGCAGTTCCGGTTGTCGCCTGTTTTTACAGCGGCTGCGGTATTGACGCTGGCCTTGGGAATCGGCGGCACGACGGCAATATTCACTTTGATTCACGCGGTGATGCTTCGTTCCTTGCCGGTTGCCGATCCCGGCAGGCTCTACCGCGTCGGCGAGGGCGATGAATGCTGCGTGGAAGGCGGTCCCCAGGACACCTGGGGCATGTTTTCCTTCCCTTTGTACGAACGCCTCAAGGCAGAAACCCCTGAGTTCGAGGAGGTTACGGCCTTCCAGGCTGGGCGCTGGCGGCTGAGCGTACGGCGTCAAGGTGTCGAATCGGCTGCCCGGCCTCTTCGCTCGGAATACGTCACGGGCACTTATTTCTCAACCCTTGGAGTTCGCGCTTTCGGCGGCCGGGTGTTTACGCCAGACGACGACAAGCCGGCCGCTCCACCTGTAGCCGTGCTCAGCCACCGTGTCTGGCAGACCGCCTACGCCTCCGATCCTTCCGTGGTGGGTTCAACGTTCATCGCCGAGGGCCATCCTCTGACGGTGATCGGAGTCGCTCCCCCCGGATTTTTCGGCGAAACTCTGGAGAGCGACCCTCCTGATATCTGGGTGCCCCTTCAGCAAGAACCCATGATGAATGCTGAAGGCAGCCTGCTGCGCCAGCCCGTCTCAGCGTGGCTTCGCATGATTGGGCGTTTGCGTCCGGGAGCTTCGATTGACGGGATGGCTCCGCGCGTTACTGGAGTTCTTCGCCAATGGCTGCAGAACGATTCCGGATATCCTGCCAACTGGATGCCCGACGTCATCCGCATGCTTCCCAAACAGGTACTCAACGTGGTCCCCGCAGGAGCGGGTGTTGCGGTGATGAAAGAGGAGTATGGGCGCAGCCTGCAGATCCTTCTGTCAGTGTGCGGCCTGGTGCTTCTGATTGCTTGTTCCAATGTGGCGAACCTGCTGCTCGCTCGTGGCGTGGCGCGTCGTGGCCAAACGGCAGTGCGTCTGGCCGTTGGCGCCACTCCCAGACAAATCGTTGCGCAGGCTCTCACTGAAAGCGTCCTGCTGGCCATTGGCGGCGGCGTTGTCGGGCTTCTCGTAGCTATGGCCGCGGCGCGACTGCTGCTTGCCCTCGCGTTCCACAGCTCACACTTCCTTCCCATCAGCGCCGCGCCATCGCTCATGGTATTGGCGTTTGCCTTCGCCTTGGCGCTCGTCACCGGAATCATTTTTGGCGCGGCTCCCGCATGGCTCGCCACGCGCACTGATCCCGCGGAAGCGCTGCGAGGATCGGGCCGCGGCACGCAGGACCGCTCTTCATTGGCGCGCAAAGCTCTGCTGGTTGTCCAGGCTACGTTGTCTGTCGTTCTGGTCGCTGGCGCCACCATGCTGGCGCGAAGCCTGAACAAGCTCGAGCATCAGGACTTCGGATATCAGGTGCAAAACCGCGTGGAAGTGAATATGAACAGGCCTCCGGCGACCTACACGCAGCCGCAGCTAGCGGCGCTCTACCGCCAGATGGAAGATCATCTCAACCGTCTCCCCGGCGTTCACGGGGCTGGTCTCGCTCTCTATAACCCGCTTACTGATAATTGGGGCGAACTCATCATGGTTGCCGGCCACCCTCCGGCCAAGCTCAACGAGGAAGCGGGCGCCTCTTGGGATCGTGTGAGCGCCAACTATCTTCAGAATCTCGGCATGCCGATTCTGCGCGGGCGGGCGTTTACAGCGGCCGACAATGAAACCACGACGCCCGTGGCCATCGTCAACGAAGCCTTCGTGAAGCGCTTTTTCAAGAGCAGCGAAGACCCCTTGGATCAGCACTTCGGACTCGATGTGCCTGAGTATGCCGGCACCTTCCGGATCGTCGGCATCGTGCGCGATGCCAAGTTCGCGGGATGGGGACTCAGCAGGCCCGCGCGTCCCATGTTCTATGTGCCGCTAGCCCAAAATGTGAATTATCCCGACGAATTGATGAAGAAAATCGAGTTGAACTCCCACTTTATCGGAGGAATGTTGCTCGTAACCAACTTGACCCCTGGCGCCCTCGAAGCGCAGCTCACCAGGATGCTTGCCGATCTGGATCCCAACCTGACCATCAACAGCATCCGAACCATGCAGCAGCAGATTGAGCTTTCCTTCGACCAGCAGCGCGCCGTGGCTAGTCTCGCGGGGCTGTTCGGCATTGTTGCGCTGGTCCTTGCCGCGATTGGCCTCTACGGAGTAACCGCTTATTCCGTTGCTCAGAGAACCAACGAAATCGGCATTCGCATGGCGCTTGGTGCCGACCGCCCGAAGGTGCTTAGACTCGTCTTGGGTGGAGCATTCAAGCGCGTATTGATTGGCCTGATCCTCGGCTTGCCACTGGCCGTTGGTGCCGGACGCCTGCTCTCCGCCCAGCTTTACGGCGTCACTTCCTGGGACCCGTTTGCGCTGAGTGTGGCGGCGGGGGCGCTGGCGATCTGCTCCTTCTTTGCCGCCATCATTCCTGCCAACCGCGCCGCATCGATTTCGCCCATGAACGCGCTGAGGATTGAGTAGCGGAGCGCTGCTCACACGGGCTTTAAGCCCTATCCTGCCAGCGGAAAAATAAAAGGGCGGCCACACGGGCCACCCCATCTCAAATCGCAAGGAAGCTTCTGTGCCGGTCGGAGTTACTTCTTTTCTTCGGCAGGCTTGTCTGCGGCTGGAGGCGCAGGCGCCTGCGCCGGTGGCGTCGGAGTTTGCGTCGCGCCCGACATGCCATCCTTGAAGCTGCGGATGCCTTCGCCAAACCCCTTCATGATTTCCGGGATGCGCTTGCCGCCAAAGAAAATCAGGATCACAGCGAGAACTACAAGCCAATGAAAAATACTAAATTCACCCATGAACCGCCTCCACGCGCTCCGCTTGGCAGCGCGCTAACTAAACCCTAGCGCAGGTAGCCCTGCGCGGCAAGTCTCTATCGCTTCTTGCACCTACAGGATAACACGCTCTTCGCCCACCCGGCGCGTCATATGCTCGCGGTCGAGGTACTCAAGAAGCGGGATGGCGTACTTCCTGGTTATGCCCGTCAGTTGCTTGAAGGCGGGGACGGAAATGCGGTCGCCCTTTGCTTTTTTGTAAGCGGTAAGTCGCTCTTTCAATTGAGTCAGCGCTTGGCGATGAAAAACAAGCTCGGCCGAGACGCGCACGAGGTTTTTCTCCCGCAAGAGGATTTGCAAAAGTTTCTCGGCTCGCTTGGGCTCAACGGTGAGCTTTGCGAGCACTTCCTTTACCGATGGTACTGCCAGACTCGCTGAAGCAAATGCCGCTTCGATTTGTTCCTTGGCCTTGGCTTCCTCGGGAAGCAGTGCAATTTCCGATCCGGCTTTTTTTACCAATTCTCCCTGCGCGTCGAGTTTCTTCTGCGCCGCCAGTTCTTCCAGTGCGGCTCGGAAAGTTTCGCTCCGCACACGTTTTCCCAGGCTCACGCGTAAATCTTCGCGCGCGATTCCCGGCAGCAACGGATTTTCTTTCTGGAACCGCTCGACCTTTTCGACAATTTTCTTGCGTACTTCTTCAAACAATTTTCCTGAAACCAGCACCAGCGGTTCTGTCGATACAATTCTTATGCGTCCCGTTCCGTGGAGTGTTTCCAGCGCCTCCTGGATTTCTTTTTCCGTCCAGCCTGTTCGCGCCACGATCTCTTTGTAACCAAGCCCCAGCAGCGCTCGGTCCGTCATCGCCGTCACTATTTCTTCGTGCTTCCCGCGCTCCAGCGTTTCCAGAAACGCCGCGCGTCCCGTATCCCGCAGCATCGGCCGCCGCGCCAGCGGATCCAGCACGGCGCCTCCACCGATCGTCACCACAGGAGAAAATTGCCGCACGATGAAGCGGTCGCCCGGCAACACGAGCACTTCGTCCTGCAATTTCAAATTCGCGAACGCGCTTCCGCCGGGTGGCAGTTCTTTCTCTCCGTGAAAAAAAACTTCCGCGATGGTCTCCGCTGTTCCAGCGTGAAAATGGACGCGGGCGGCTTGCTTCATTGTCCTCACGGAAGGCAACAGCTCCAGCCGAACATCGATTCGGCGCGTCTTGCGGAATTTTCCCGGGGCGGCCAATGCCATTCCGCGTTTGAGCACGGTGTGCTCGATTCCCGCGAGATTCACGGCCGTGCGCTGTCCGGGGGTCGCGCGTTCCACGGATTTTCCGCCGGACTGCACGCCGCGGACTCTTAACCGCTCACCGCGCGGGAATAATTCCACTTCGTCGCCCGGGCCGACGCTTCCGGAAATCAGCGTGCCCGTCACCACCGAACCAAAACCTTTCATCGCAAACGCGCGATCAATCGGCAGCCGGAAATATCGCGCCGCATCTTTGGCCGACGCATTCGTTGCGGCTTCGCTCAACGCTTTCTTTAATTCGGTGAGTCCGGCTCCTGTTTTCGCGCTCACTGGAACAATCGGTGCGCGCTCGAGGAAAGAGTCTCGCAGGTATTCTTCCGCTTCCATGCGCACGAGCTCCAGCGTGTCGCCATCCACCATGTCGCTCTTCGTTAGCGCCACCACTCCGCGTTTCACTCCCAGCAGGCGGCAAATATCGAAATGCTCGCGCGTCTGCGGCTTGATGGATTCGTCCGCCGCGATTACCAGCAGCAAGACATCGATGCCCGCCGCGCCCGCCAGCATATTGCTTACAAAACGTTCGTGCCCCGGCACATCTACAAAACCGAAACGCACGCCGTTTTCTTCCAGGAACGCGAAACCTAGATCAATCGTGATCCCGCGGCGCTTCTCTTCAGCAAGGCGATCGGGGTGCGTACCGGTCAGCGCTTCGACCAACGTGGACTTGCCGTGGTCGATGTGCCCGGCGGTGCCAACAATTACGCTTTTCATTGCGGTGGACATAAGTTCAACTCGCAGAAATTCTTCTGCCGCTTTGGATGCTACTGGAGGAGAGAATCAGGGGTCAAACCGCAGACTACTTTGCGGCGGCGATTTCTTCGACAATGGCTTGCGCGGCGGCGCGGGGATCGGGCGCGGCAAGAATCGGCCTGCCCACTACGAGGAAATCGGCGCCAGCGCGAATCGCTTCAGTGGGCGTGGCTTTGCGGGCCTGGTCTTCTGACTTGGATTCCACTGGTGAATCTTTCGGGCGAACGCCGGGCGTCACGATGAGGAACTCGCGGCCACATGCCTTGCGAATCGCTTTGGCTTCCTGCACCGAAGCGACGACGCCATCGACGCCCGCTTTTTTTGCGAGTTGCGCCAGTTTCACGACGCGAAGTTTGGGCGCGCTGCTGATCCCAACTTCCTTCATGGTTTTCTGATCCATGCTCGTCAGGATAGTCACGGCGAGTAGGCGAGGCCGGTCGGCGCCCATCGGAACGCCGGCGCTGATGGCTTGAACGGCGGCTTCGAGCATCGCTTTGCCGCCGAGCGCGTGCACGTTGACGAGTTGGACGCCCGTCATCGCCGCTGCAGAAAGCACGGCGCCGGCAACGGTATTGGGGATGTCGTGGAATTTCAGGTCGAGAAAAATGCCAGGGCCGAGCGCGGCGACTTCCTTTACGGCGGCGGGGCCTGCGGCGGTAAAGAGCTGGTTGCCGATCTTGAACATGCCTACGAGATCGGCAACCTGCTTGGCGAATTTCACCGCCGAAGAGAGAGAATCAAAATCGAGCGCGACAATCAGGCTGCTGCGGGGATGGGCGTCGAAAGTCAGGGTCATAGTTGACCCCGACTCCTACGGGGTCAGTGCTTCTGGGGTAGCGCCATGAGCTCGAGCCGGACCTGGCTCACGCCCGAATGAATCAAGCCGATCTTCCGGGCGACACGATAGGATACATCAATTTCGCGCCCTTCTTGATAGGGGCCCCGGTCATTGATACGTACTATTTCAAACTTGCCGTTGCGGGTGTTGACCACACGGACGATGGAGCCAAAAGGAAGGTTGGGGTGTGCCGCTGTGAGGGCTTCAGAGTCAAAGCGCTCGCCATTGGCGGTTTTGCGCCCGTTGAACCCGGGGCCATACCAACTGGAATTGCCCACCCAGGTCTTGATCGGCTTCACGGGTTGATTCAGGTGCGCTACGAGGGGGGCTTCCATGCCCTGAGCAAACAGGAACATGAGGAGTACCCATCGAAGTGCAGCCCAACTCATTAAAAGTCGATGTCTCATAGTGTGATCTTTGTGCTGCTCAGATCCAGAAAAGTGTAGCGAAAAGGGGTCGTTATGTCAACCATTTTCTGCTATGAATTTGTCTCTTATCTCATTCAAACTAAAAGCTTTATATCGTAATAGGACCTTCGTAAGGGTGTCGGAAAGTCGCTGACTGGCCCTCGGGTCAGTAAAGCTGGCCGTCCCGACCTGTACCGCCGAAGCGCCTACGGCTAGGTAATCAAGCACATCTTCGACCGTCTCGATGCCTCCGAGGCCAATAATTGGTGTCTTGACGGCCTTCCGCGTTTCCCAGACGAGCTTCAAAGTAATGGGTTTAATGGCCGGGCCGGAAAGGCCCCCGGTTGGGTTGCCGAGGCGGGACTTTCCGGAGTGGAAATCGATGGCCATCGCGGGGTAAGTGTTTGCCACGGTCAGGGCGTCGGCTCCTGCTTCCTCGGCAGAACGGGCGATAAGTCCAATGTCTGTAACAAGGGGGAAGAGTTTGACCCAGAGAGGGCGGTTCGCGGCGGCCTTCCGGGCGGCACCGACAACCTCGGCGACGCAGGTAGGATCGCTGCCGAACTGCATGCCCCCTTTTTTGACGTTGGGGCAGGAGATGTTGAGTTCGTAGCCAGCAAGGCCCTCGGCGTCCTCCAGGATCCGGATCACCTCGATATAGTCTTCCAGTGCGTGGCCGAAGACGTTGGCGATGACGGCCGTATCGAATTTTCGCAGTACCGGGAGTTTTTCGGCTACGAAGGCCCGGACCCCCACATTTTGGAGGCCCACGGCATTGAGCATGCCGGAGGGGGTGGGGTAAAGTCGGGGAGCAGGGGCGCCTTCGATGGGTTCGCGGGAAAGGCCCTTGGTGACGAAGCCTCCGAGGCGGTTTAGGTCAACAAGGTGGGCAAATTCGAGGCCGTAACCGAAGGTTCCACTAGCGGCGAGAATAGGATTCCGCAGGCGCAACGCGCCAATTTTTACGCTGAGGTCAACGGCGCCAGCGGAGCTCACTTCGTGTAAAAGAATAACACGAAGTCCGTTTGTTCACCGTGCAAAATCCGGCATTTGGTTGGCGCCAATTTGTTCGTTGCCCTCAACCTGGCTGCAACCGCGGCGCCAGGGAGATACAATCTCGGTCGGCAGCACAAAAGTCGCATACCCTTACTTGTTGGAAGGAAGTTCTATGTCAATGAAAGCGTCGGACCCGATGACCTCTAACTTGGACCGACCAAGCATGTGGTCAATGGACTGAAGAATTCTGCCGACTTCATTAGTCGCTTCGGAACCTATCACTTGTACTCGCGGATCCGGCCACTGGAAAGCTTTGATATGGCCACGGAGCAATTCGTGGAAGGTGTCAGAGCTGATAACGCCGATCAAAGCTCATACAGTTCTAAGGGTGAGGCGTTGCGATAGGGGACTTTGCCGGAGGCGATATGGCTACTGGTTTTTTCAGGGCTTCGGCGAGGGCGTGGCCGTCGCGGGAGGCGAGGGTGATACCGCAGAGGGCGCCGAAGGTTGGGGCAATGTCGGCGGGCGTGATGGGCTGGAAGTATTGGCCGGGTTGGATGCCGAAGCCCATCAGCAGGACGGGGACGTGCTGATCGTAGTTGTAGGGTGAAACGTGGCTAGTGCCGTAGGAGCGCGTCTTTCCCGCGGGAGTGCCATCCATCAGCCAGTAGGGTTTTGGGAGGATGAAGAGATCGCCACTGCGGCCGGGGAAATAACTGAGAGCGAAAGCGCGGACTGTTGGGCTTTGCGTGGCGGGGCGGTTTTGCAACTCCTCAGCGCGGTAAACGGCGGTTACGCCGGGCGCAGTTCGAATGGCATCGAGCACTGCTTTCAGGGCCTTCGGATCCGATGCCAGTTTTTCGTAAACGCCATTGGCAAAAAATACCTCGCTGCCGACGATTCGCGCAACTGAAGGCTTTGGATAATTGAAGGATTCGAGGGCTTTCTCGACGTAATCCTGTACCTCGGGCAAATGAAGCAGGCCGGCATCGGCTCCGCTGGTTTGCATGTCTTCGGGGATGGGCATAGCACCGTGGTCGGCGGATAACGCAACGACGTAATTCCCTCGCCCCACTACTTTGTCCAAATGCGTGAAGAGGTCAGCAAGGTCTTTATCGAGTTGCACCAAAATGTCCTGAACTTCCCAGCTTCGCGGCCCAAAGGCATGCCCCGCATAATCGAGAGTTGAATATGCAATTCCGAGAAAATCCGTGCCGTTAGCTTTTCCGAGGCCTAACTGGTCTATCGCTAACTCAGCGAGCTGTGTCAAGTAGGCGTCGGCAAACGGGCTCGTTTTCCATTGCTTGTAAAATGCGCCATCGGGATCGGAGCCAGCGGCTTTTCCCCGAAGCGGATGTGGAAAGGAATGACCCCAGCCGTCAGGTGCCACACCACCGACAGCTTCTTCGGGGTATACGTAATTCTTTCTGCGCAACCGCAGATTCCACGTCTTCCCATAGTCCTTTCGCACAGGATTCTTCATAACGTAGTCATCGAGGAAGGGAAGCGCTCCAAATTTGTTTGAAGTGACCCAGGCTCCGGTAGTGTCGTCCAACCACACTACGCCATCGGCTTGGTGTCCCGCGAGCGAGATGGCAGCCCGGGCTTTCAGGGAGAACGTCACCACGCGAGTCAGCGTACCGGACTGAAATCTTAATTCGTCAGCAAAGGTCGGGACCGCGAGGTGATTGCCACTATTTCCACCCTGCTTCTCGTCCGACTCGGAATCACCGTCCTTGAAGGATGCTCCGCCGTAAGCGAAGTTTTTGGCTTTCGGATCAGAGGTGCAGGTCACGCTCTTGCCGAGGTCGCGATCCCACCAGGAGTTGGAGACTATGCCGTGGGTAGCGGGGAAGGCCCCCGTGGAGATGGTGGAATGGCCGACGCAGGTTTCCGTGACCGCGTAGGGGTAGGCAGCGTCGCGGAACCAGGCGCCTTCCTCGACCAGGCGCTTGAGGCCACCTGACCATTGGGGGAGAAATTTGTCCACGTAGTCGCCGCGCATCTGATCGACAACGAGTAGGACGACCAGTTTTGGTCTTGCGGGCGCTTGCGTCGGCTTCGGAGTTGCCGGGCGCGGCAGGGCCTGAGCGGCCATTTGGAGAGTCAACGAAATGTTGGCAGCAAGGAAAAACGCTGCCGCCACTGTCGCCCGCTGCAAAAGAATGCGTCTCCACATGAATCTCATAGAATCCATAACCAAGCCGCCTCCCAGATTCGCCCAAGAGTTTACTACGACGTTGTTACGGTTCCATGATCGCGGACCAGATTGACCGAGGCGCGGTCAGGGATGATAGGATTACCCGACCATGCGCATCGTTGAAAAGAGTCAGTTGATGTCTGCGCCGGAGATTGACCGCACGCTGCAGCGGCTGGCGCATGAAATCGTGGAAAAAAGCGGCGGAACAAAGAACCTGGCGCTGATCGGGATCGTGCGGCGGGGAGTGCCACTAGCGCAGCGGATTGCGCAGGCGATGCGCGGGATTGACGGTGTCGAAGTTCCGGTGGGTGTGCTGGACATCACACTGTACCGCGACGACCTTTCGAAAGTGGCGCCGATGGCGGTACTGCGTTCCTCGGACATTCCATTTGGCGTGGATAATATGGACCTGGTGCTGATTGATGACGTGCTGTACACGGGACGGACGATTCGCGCGGCGATGAACGGCCTGTTTGACCTGGGGCGGCCGAAGCGCGTCTCGCTTTGCGTGTTGATCGACCGTGGGCACCGCGAAATGCCGATCGAGGCGCAGTTCATCGGGCGGCACGTGCAGACGAGCGACACAGAGATTATCGAAGTGCGGCTGCGGGAGATTGACAAGCAAGAGCGAGTCGTGCTGGTCGACCGCGTGGAGTAGATTTGCAGGATTTTCTCAGTTTGCGTGGTTCCACATCCGAGAAGGGACATTGAGTTACAACTTCCGCGATTTGCTGGCTCTCGAACCGCTCACCGCGGACGAATTGAGTTTTCTCCTCGACCAAAGCAAACCTTTCCAGGAAATTCAGAAGCATCCGCTGAAAAAACTGGCGACGCTGCGCGGGAAAACGGTGGCACTGGCGTTTTTTGAAACGTCCACGCGTACGCGCATCAGCTTTGGAGCAGCCGCATCGCGGCTCGGCGCGGACACCATGAACTTGCAAGCGGAGGCCTCCAGCCTGAAGAAAGGGGAGACGCTGCTGGACACGGTTTTCAATCTATATGCAATGAAGCCGGATTGCCTGGTGATGCGGCACGCGGCATCGGGCGCGACGGATTACGTGGCGCGGCATCTGGACATTCCGGTGGTGAACGCGGGCGACGGGACGCACGAGCATCCTTCGCAGGGATTGCTGGATGCGCTGACGATTCGCGACCGGCTGGGAACGATTAAGAATTTAAACGTGACGATTCTGGGAGACATCGTGCACAGCCGCGTGGCGCGTTCGAACATTCACCTGCTGGGGAAATTCGGCTGCAAGTTCGCGTTGTGCGGGCCGGCGATGTGGGTGCCGCGCGAGCTGGAAAAAATCGCGCCGGGGACTCCAATTCGCTGCGTCTACCGGATCGAAGAGGCCCTTGACG